>Ga0182027_10006746_pt1 | contig 17103 bp, 17 predicted proteins | sample 712E1DmetaG_FD_121300 | JGI IMG/M metagenome (GOLD analysis project Ga0182027, IMG submission 121300) | Permafrost microbial communities from Stordalen Mire, Sweden - 712E1D metaG (Illumina Assembly) | ecosystem: Environmental > Terrestrial > Soil > Wetlands > Permafrost | place: Sweden... | reverse complement strand
GTGCTGGCGAGTGCATTGGCAGCCGGCGCCGGCCTGGGCGAAGTCGGCATGGTCTTCATCCCATCCCTGGCGTTGGCTGCCATGCCGGCCATCATCAACAAAGAAACCTCCAGCTACCTGCTCATGCCAGTGGTGCTGGCCATGGCTGTCGGTTCGCCTCTGGTTGGCCGTATCCTCGACAAGTTAGGATCGAAGTTGGTGGTACTGGCTGGCAGTATCCTGACGGCTATTGGGATGATCATGCTGGGCATCCCATCCATCACCTCCGTGCTGGCGCTTTTCATTGTCGCCGGTATCGTCATCGGCCTGGGCCTCTCGGCGCTGCTGGGTGCGCCGGTTCGTTACATCATGCTGAACGAAGCCCCCGCCTCCGACCGGACCGCCGCGCAAGGCGCCATTACGCTCTTCACCAGCATCGGTCAATTGACCAGCAGCGCCCTGGTTGGGGCTGTGGCAGCTTCGCAAGGCGGCGGCGTAAAAGGCTACGGATCAGCCTACCTCGTCATTGGTGTCATTGCCGTGGTATTGGTGCTGCTGACCCTGGGCCTGAAGAATCGCAAACAGGAACAGGCTACCCTCCAGTCGGTTCAGGTAGCCGCCAGTTGAGAGAAATATAGTATAACAATAGGAAAAATGCACACGCCACCGAGACAATGCCGGGATCGTGAATGATAGCCAGGCGTCATCTTTTTTATCAGGGCAAGAGGATACGGCTGAATGAATCTGCTCGAACAGCGCGCTTATTTTGAAGAAACGAGATGTATCCATGAAAGCACGAAGCTCCGCTTTCATGGGGCCGAAGGTTTCGATGTCTATAACAGCTCGATCCCGTTCGATTGGCAGGGTAAAAAATATATATTTGGACGGGTGGAACGGCGTAGTGAATGGGCGCGTTCGTGGGTACGCCTTTTTTTCAGCACGGGCCAGGATGATTGGACGCTTGTCCCGGATTCAATGATCTACCAGCTGGAAGACCCGTTTGTCAGCTTGGTGGGTAATGAGATTATCCTGGGCGGCACGCATGTGCGCTATAAACAGTTTGATATTGACACGTATTATGGTTATTTTTACCATGGCACGGATATCAATGACCTGTATTATTTCACCACCGGGCCGGATTATATGAAAGACATCCGCCTGGTTCAGCTGGCAGATGGGCGCATCGGGGTTTTTTCAAGGCCTCGTAATGAAGAAATTCTGCGCAGGTTTGGGAGCGAATCGCAGATCGGTTTTTCAATTATTAAAAATATTGGCGAACTCAAAGCAGAAGTGATTCAAAATGCCCCCTATATTCCCGGCTTGTTTGCCGCCGGGGAATGGGGAGGCTGCAACCAGGCTTACTGCCTGGACAGCGACCAAATTGGCGTGATCGGGCATAAATGTTATAAGACCAACCAGGCGGATGGAAGCGAAATTTTGACCTATTTGAATATTTCCTTTATATTTGACCCGTGCCAGCACGCCGCCCTGGATGTCAAAATCATTGGAACGCGCCCCTGCTACCCGGAAGGCCCAGCCAAACGACCCAACCTGGTGGATGTTGCCTTTACTTCAGGGATTGTTCCACGCCCGGACGGCAAAGTGGACCTTTATAGCGGCATTGGCGATTGCGAGGTGGGCCGGATTGTTATTGATGACCCATTCAATGGCTTCGGACGGATCGTTTCACCTTCCAGTATAATATTCCCAAGATGAGCACTCCAGAACCCGCTTTGCGTGCAAGAATCCTTTCAACCGCCACCAGCCTGTTTATCCAGCATGGCTACCACGGCCTGGCTATGCGCCAGATCGCCGAGGCTTTGCATGTCTCGAAACCGGCGCTTTATTACCACTTCAAGGACAAGGAGGAACTCTTCCTGGCCATCCTGACAATGTACCTGGATGAGATGGAAAAGGCCATCGACCGGATCATGGCGGAACCCGTGGCATGCCGGGAAAAGGTGCGTGATTTTATGGAATATGTACTGGCCCAGCCGCCCGACCAGCGCGCCATTATCCATCTCGCCAGCCAGGAAGTGCGGCAATTATCCGACCCTGTGCGCAAATCCTTCGGGCAGATCTACCAGAAGAAATTCATCGGGAAGATCGAGGATATCCTTAAGGCAGGCATGCAACGCGGCGAGTTCAAGCCGATCGAGCCCGCAGTGGCCACCTGGACTCTGCTGGGGATAATGTATCCTTACTTCTACCCGGCGCGTGCCGGGAATGGCAACCTATCGGAAGAGACCATCCGGCAGATCATCACTGTATACTTGGATGGGATTATCACGAGCAGTTCCAAAAACACAGTGGAATAGAATTCTGCCCGGCTTATTTCTTTTTCCCCAATATCCTGGATTGTTTCACGATAGAATGTTTGTCCTGCCTCATCGTTTCACTTTTTTGCGCGCGGTTTAAGAATATGCCTGCTTCCTTCCCATATAAACGTATCGTAGTGATCGGCGTGACCGGCTGCGGCAAATCGTTCCTGGCAGAAAAACTGGCGCAGAAACTCGGGTTGGAATTCATCGAGCTGGATGCCCTGTTCTGGAAGCCGGGATGGGTCGAAACCGACCTGGCCGAATTCCGCTTAAAAGTCGAGATTGTCACGCGTGCACCTGCCTGGGCCCTGGCCGGAAACTACAATAATGCTCGCGACCTGGTCTGGCCGCGCGCCGAGGCGGTGGTTTGGCTGGATTATCCCTTCCCGCTGGTCTTCGTGCGCCAATGGAAGCGCACCCTGATGCGCTGGTGGACGCAGGAACCGCTCTGGGGCACAAATTATGAGCGCTTGTTACCACAGCTAAAGTTTTGGTCGAATAAATCGTTATTCTACTGGCAGGTGCGCAGCTACCGGCGGCATCAATGGTTCTACCCGAAATTGATCGCCAGCCCCGAGAATTCCCACCTGAAGTTTTATCATTTCAAAAGCCCAAGCGAAACAGAAGCATGGCTGGGTTCATTGGAAAATTTCCAATGATATAATTCTCCTCTATATGTCCGATTTGAGCGTACCGGGAATTACCGACTGTCAGGGTCCCCTGCATCCCCAGGCCATCCATGGCATGGAGCTCTTCAACCAGGGACGTTATTTCGAAGCCCATGAGGCGCTCGAGGCAGCCTGGCGGGCTGAAACCGGCCCGGTGCGCGACCTGTACCGCGGCATCCTGCAGGTGGGAGTGGTCTACCTGCATATCACCCAGTACAACTACCCCGGCGCCATCAAAGTCTACCAGCGCTGCCGGAAATGGCTGCTGCCCTGGCCGGAAACATGCCGGGGTGTGGAGGTTGGCAAGCTCAGGCAGAACCTGGAGACTGTCATGGCTGCGCTGCAGAGATTGGGGCCGCAACACATGCTCGAATTTGATACCTCCCTGCTAAAACCAGTCCAATACGAGGGAAACGTAAAATCCTGGTAACGACTCCCCTTGTTCGTTGCATAGGAATCTACAATTCCTTATGATCATCAATATAAACGAGGTTTAATGAACGCATCTCTGCCCTTCTCCGGTAAAACCGCCCTCGTCACCGGCTCCGGCCGCGGCATTGGGCGCGCCATCGCCTTGCATTTTGCCCGCAACGGCGCGGATGTGGTGGTCAACTTCTTCCGCAACCGCCCGCCGGCCGAGCAGACCGCTGCAGAGATCGAGAAGCTGGGCCGACGCGCCCTATTGGTCAAGGCGGATGTGGGGGATCTGGAAGACCTGAACCGGCTTTTCGATGAAACCGCACAGGCTTTCGGCAGCCTGGACATTTTCGTCCACAATGCCGCCTCCGGATACAACCGCCCCGCCATGGAACAAAAACCAAAAGGTTGGGACTGGACCATGAACATCAACGCCCGCTCGCTTTTGTTTGCAGCCCAGCGCGCCGCCGTGTTAATGGAGCCTCGTCACGGTGGCAGCATCGTCAGCATCACCAGCCCGGGGTCCGGCCGGGTCATGCCCGATTACGTGGTGGTGGGAGCCAGCAAAGCCGCCCTTGAATCGTTGACTCGGTATCTGGCAGTGGAACTCAGCCCCAGGAATATAGTCGTCAACGCCGTCTCTCCTGGTATCGTCGAAACCGACGCACTCAAGCACTTCGACGCGCTGCGCCAGGAGGATGGTCTCATCCAGAAGGCTATCGCCTCCACCCCGGCCGGACGGCTGGTCACGCCAGAAGATGTGGCGGAGGTAGTCGGGTTTCTCTGCACGCCGGCTGCCTGCATGATCCGCGGGCAAGTTATTGTAGTGGATGGCGGATACGTACTACCCGTAAAATAAATTTTGCTCTGCACTTCCAGCGAATTGCCCAGGAAATTGAATATTCTCAAAAATTGATGCTCCAAGACATGGCCCTTTATGTTAGAATATGAACACTTGCAGATGGATTTGTGTGTGTGATTGCCGCCGGCCCTTGTACAAGGCTGGCAGTTTTTTAACAAGCCCGCTGCCCCATTCAAAAGGAGAGAAAGAATCGTATGGAAACCAAGATTTATGTAGGCAACCTGTCCTACGACACCACCGAAGATGATTTGCGCACGCTCTTTGCCCAGGCAGGGACAGTGGCATCGGTGGCTTTGATTAAAGACCGCGACACGGGGCAGTCCAAGGGCTTCGCGTTTGTGGAAATGAGCAACCAGAGCGAAGCCGAGAAGGCCATCCAGACCTTCAATGGTTATACTCTGTCGAATCGTCCACTCAAGGTCAACCTGGCCCGGCCGCGCGAAGAGCGCAGCTTCGGCGGTGGCGGCGGCGGCGGTTATGGTCGTGGCGGCGGAGGCGGTGGTGGCGGCGGCGGTTATGGTGACCGGCGCGGCGGCCCCGGCGGTGGGAATCGCGGCGGCCCTGGTGGCCCGGGTGGCAAGGCTCGCGGCGGCCAGCGCAGATATTAAACCTCAAAATAGATTAGAGCAACTCCCGCAGATTTTATCTGCGGGAGTTTTTTTATTGTCATGGTACATCCAGGTTCTCCGAAAGTGCTTCGTTATTCTGTCAGGATCACCCTTGCCGGCGCACCATCCGATCCGACCAGCTTCAATGGCAGGCAGTACAGGCCATAGTTACCCGGGTTGATGGCACTCAAATCCAATCCCTCCACTATAATGACACCGGCACTGAGCAAGGCCCGGTGGGTTGGAATGCTCTGGTGGTAGGGCGCCACCGAGAGGTAATCAATCCCCACCAGCTTGATGGCATGGCTTACCAGCCATTCTGCCCCATCCTCGGAAACCCCAACAAAATCCGTATAGAAAGTATTCTCACCGCGGGCCCACAATTGGGAATTGGCGGTTTTCAATAACAAGCGCTCGGTCCCGACTGGAAAAGCAGCTTTTTCCAGCACATCCGCGGTGACCAGCCTGGCGTCCAGCGGGATCTGGACCACCAGCGCCGGGCCGACCAGGATATCCAGCGCCAGCATCTCCACAGTACGGTGGTCGTTCAGGAAGTGGTGCGGCGCGTCCACATGGGTGCCGGTATGGACACTGCAGGCCAGACGCGAGACATTGTCATGCGCGCCGGCGTCCATCGAAGAGACTCTTTCCAGTACCACCGCCGGGTCACCCGGCCAGACCGGCAACGCCGGGGAAACCGGGACCGAAATATCATGGATTTTCATATTTCTCCTATTCTTCTCGTTATGAAAGGAAAATATTCAAACACGAAGGACGCAACGGGCACGAAGGTTTTTGAAAGAAACCTTTTCTCTCCTAAATATCTATCTTTAAGTTCAGGAGGAGGGCGCAATTTGGGAGTGTGTGGCTTTGCCGCACACTCCCAAATTGCGGTTCTTCTATAATTTTCGGATAGATAGTTCATGTCCTTTGTGTTAATTTCTCACCATCCAGCCACCTTGAAAATCTTTTCCAGGAATTGTGTCCGTTCCAGTTCGGTCATCGGGCGTGGCTGGGCAAAATCTTCGTTGATATAGGTAAGCAGTTCGGTGTCAATGTACTTTCCATTATAAAACACATGCCGGTCGATGAACATTTCGCGGGTCGGCAGGCTGAACATCTGGTCGAAGAACAGATTGCCCAGGCCATAATGGATGAATGCTCCGTTCAAGATCTGCATGGAGGCCGGTTCGTGCGCCTGGCTGCCACTGACGATCAGCGCACCCGCCTCGGCCATGCGGCGGAAATCCGCTGTTTCTTCGTAGGTGGGATTGGGCTGGTAGTACTCCTGGTACTGGAAGGTCATGATCACCAGGTAGCCTTGCGAACGCAATTGTGCGATCTCCTGGGCCAGCTTGTCCAGGTTGCAGGGCGCCGAGCCGGGAGTTGTAGGTGTGGCCCAATCGGCAGGCGGTCCGGGGTAATCACAACCGACGAATGCCAGCCGGTTGCCGTTATTTTCCAGCAGGGCCGGCTGGAGTGCATCCTGCAGATCCCGGCCGCCACCGTAATATTTCCAACCGAGCCGGTCATACATATCCAGGGTTGTCAGAAAATTCACCTGGCCGGAATCCAGCAGGTGGTTGCCGGTTAATTCGACCACATCCGTGCCGGCATCCTCCAGCAGGGCAATATTGCGAGGATCGCTGCAAAAAGACAGGCTCAAAGTCCAGGGGTCGGGTGTGGGACAGGCTGCATCGAAGGCAACTTCATTACTGATGTGGGTGATATTGGCCGAGCGCAGAACACTGTCAACATTTACACCCGGATATAGCACGCCTTTTTTCTCCATGCGGTCTGCCGTTGCCCGCACCAGTGCAGTGGTACCGGTCATGGTCAGCACCGTCAGCTTGTGCGGATTGCGGTTGGTGGGAGGCAGGTTGAATACCGGCGGCTGGAGCGAAAAAGCGATTTTAAGTGGGTAGGCAAGCGGGTCGAAATCGTTGTGGACAGGCGACTGGCCGTCCACGCTAAGGACTTTCCAGCGCGGGTCGAGCGCCTCGAACGGCACGATCGCCCAGGCCGGCCGCTCCGCCCAGGCCGAATCGACCAGCTGGTCTGCCCGGACAACCTGCACCGCCCCGGTCACCGGGCTACCCCACAATGCACTGAAGGCAGCCAGGGTGGGGGCATCCATCCAGAGCGGCCGACCGGCAAAGGGTCCGGAATGTGCCCCCAGCCAGGTTTGTTGGATATCAGCCAGTGCGACACCATCCGTCACGGTTGGGAAGGGCGTCACAAGAGCATAAAACCAGATTGTTGATTGCTCATTGTTGATCGATGATTGAGGGAGGAGGACATCCAGACGAGGCGTGGATGGGTCAGGCTGAGCTGCCAGGACATGGCCCGAACCGGCCATGAGCTGGTGCAGGGAGTCCGGGACCGCCGGCGAGAGCCAGATGAGGGCCGGGAAGGGCGTACTGGTCGGCGGTATGGGAGTGGCAGCCGCCTGGGTGGAGGAATAAGTGGAGGTGGGGGTGACGACCGGCTCCGACGGGAGCCTGGCCTGGCAGGCAGCGAGAAGCAGGCTACCAGTTATCATGAAAAAACTTAGGAGGCGGCTTTTTCCCAAACGGCCGCCCTATAGCCCTACACGGATAATCGTAATTCCGCCAGGGTGAATTTTTTGAGGGCGGCTGGATCGATGGTGACACCCAGGCCCGGACCAGCCGGCACGTCGATGGTGCTGCCGGGATCGAGCACAAAGCGTTCGCGCGTAATATCTTCGACATAGTAGCGGTCGGAGGCGGAAATATCCCCCGGCAGGCTGAAGCCGGGCAGGCTGGCCAATGCCAGGTTGGAAGCCCGCCCAATACCGGTTTCGAGCATGCCGCCGCACCAGACCGGCACCGCCTGCGCCCGGCAGAGGTCATGGATCAGAACTGCCTGGCTCAGGCCGCCGACCCGCCCGGGTTTGATATTGATGATCCGGCAGGCATCCATTTCGAGGGCTGAACGGGCCTTTAACAGGCCGGTAATGCTTTCATCCAGGCAGATGGGCGTGTGGAATTGTTTCTGCAGCTTGTGATGATTCCACAGGTCGTCTTCATTGAGTGGCTGCTCGATCATCAGCAGTTTTAACATGTCCAGCGGCCGCAGGACCTGGCAGGTCTGCAGGGTGTAGGCGGAGTTGGCATCCACCTGGAGCGGGATATGCGGGAAAGCTTTCCGGACGGCTTCGGCATCGCCCACATCGCGCCCGGGTTTTATTTTGATCTTGATACGCCCGTATCCACCAGCAATATAATTTCCTACCCGTTCGACCAGCGCCTCGGGGGATTCCTGGAGGCCAACAGAGACACCAACTTCCACGCGCGCCCGCAACCCACCCAACAGCTCGCGCAGACTCTTGCCCTGGCGTTTGCCCAGCAAGTCCCACAGCGCCATCTCCACCCCGGCTTTGGCCAGGTTATGGCCACGGATGCCAGCAACGCGCTCCTGGAAATCGGTTGCGTCAGAGACATATTCACCCAACAGCATGGGGACTATGAAATCTTTCAGGATGTGCCAGGCGGTGCCGGTGGTCTCGTATGAGTAACCGGGATCCCGGTCGACCGCGCATTCGCCCCAGCCGGTCAGACCTTCCGACTGGACGGAGACGAGCACGCATTCCCGCCCGGTGGTTACCCCGAAGGAGGTCTCGAACGGGGAAACCAGGGGCATGGAGACGTGATAGAGGTGAAGGAGTCGAGTTTCATAAGGGAAGAAAGGGACAAAGGATAAGGGACAGGGGGAAAGGAGACAAATTAAGCGAGGTTGATTCCAGAGGATAAGAAGTAACGGCTGAAATCGTCACTACGAGGGATCATTCTTCGAGGTGGGGGTCATCTTCAGGAGGGAAGGCGACTTCAACATCATCCGGAACCGGTTGAGAGAGTTCTTCCGGGTATGGTTCTCCGGCCGGGGCGGCCAGTTCCTGGGGCAGGGTTTCCGAAGAGGGCCTGAGTTTTTCTTCCGGCAGGCTCCTGATCACTTCATCCATGGTGGCGCCTTCCTTGCGCATGCCAGGGGCAGGCGTGCCGCAGTAGGGGCAAATGTTCCAGGGCAGCTCCATCAGCCGGCTGCAGGAATGGCAGCGTTTGCGCAATTTGGTCTGGCAGGAGGGGCAGATCAGCCAATCTTCCTTGACGTGGCGCTCGCAGCCAGGACAGACAGATTGATCCTCAATGGACTGAAGCAAGGCTTCCTCTTCCAAGGTCTGCTGATATTCTTCCTCCAGCGTGCGGGCCGGGCGCAGGATCAGGTAGACCAGCACGCCCGGCAGGGTCAGCAGAGCCACCATCAGCGCGGCCAGGATGGGCACCAGCCGGTCGCGGTGACGGGCGCGCATATCCCGGTAGGTCCAGATGACCAAGGCCAGCCAGAGCGCCACCAGGAAGGCCCCGGCCAGCCCGGAAAGGACAAGCGTCGCGCCACTTAGAAAAGTTGGATCCAATATCATGATGCCTCTCCGAAAATAAAAAAGTAAAGAAGATTCAATACCAAGGGCACACGTGTGCCTGCGGCACGGTGCAGGCAAAGGACACCAAGGAAAAGAAAACTTTAAAAACCCTTCGTGTGCCTTGTGTCCTTCGTGATTAAGATGTTTTTACCCACCGCCGCCACCGCCGGCGATGCCGCCTTCAGTCAGCTTGCGCAGATCGTCGAGGGCGGACTCGATCTCGGCCACGCTGACCGGGCGATCCTGACCGCGATGCTTCAAGGCGCCCGCAGCCGCTTTTTCGACTGCCACCTCCCGAATAGCCAGGTTGCGCTTGAGGGCTTCCTTGACCAGGGCGGCTCCCTGGGTATAGCCGATGAGCGGGTTGAGCGCCGTCACCACAATGGCATTTTTGGCCAGCCAGCCGGTGGCCTTCTCGCGGTTGGCATCCAGGCCCTGCACGGCCCGCAGGGTGAAGGCCCGCACCGCCCCGATGGTGACCTGCATGGCCTCGAACAGGCTATGGGCAATGATCGGCATCATCACGTTCAGTTCCAACTGACCGGCCTGGGTGGCCAGCATAACGGTAGTATCGCAGCCGATCACGTGAAACATGCTCATATCGAGCATTTCGGCCATGACCGGGTTGACCTTGCCGGGCATGATGCTCGAGCCGGGTTGGACGGGCGGCAGACGCAATTCATCCAGCCCGGTGGAAGGACCGGAGGCCAGCAGGCGGAAATCGTTGGCGATGCGGATGAGGGTCAGCGCCAGGGTGCGTAGGGAGGCGGAGAAATCGGCCGCATCGGCCATGGACTGCATCGATTCGAACAGGTTATCAGACTCAAATAATTGCATTCCGGTTAATTCTGATAATTTCTTGACCATGCGGGCGTGGTACTCGGGGTGGGCGTTCAGACCGGAGCCGACCGCCGTACCGCCGATGCCCAAGCGCCGCAGCCCTTCGGCCGAGCGCAGGATCCGCGTGGCATCGCGCTCGACCGCCTTGGCGTAGGCGCCGAACTCCTGGCCCATGCGCACCGGCACGGCATCCTGGAGATGCGTACGACCGGATTTGACTACATCGTCGAAGGCCACCGCCTTGGCCTGCAAGGCCAGCTGCAACTCTTGCAAGACTGCCAGTAATTCGCCCAGCCGCCACAGACAGCCCAGCCGCAGGGCGGTGGGGATGACATCGTTGGTGGATTGGGCCATGTTGACATGGTCATTCGGATGAACTTTGTACGTGCCCAACGATCCGCCCAGGATCTGGGTGGCCCGGTTGGCAATGACCTCGTTGGCGTTCATATTGTGACTGGTGCCGGCGCCAGCCTGGAAGGGATCGACCACGAACTGGTCATCCCATTTGCCATCGATGACTTCCTGGGCGGCCAGAGCAATGGCGCCAGCCCGTTCGGCATCCAGCAGGCCCAGGTCGAGATTCACTTCGGCGGCGGCGCGCTTGATCTCGGCCATCGACCAGATGAAGGCACGCCAGGGCTTGAGGCCGGAGATCGGGAAGTTCTCCACGGCGCGCTGGGTCTGAACGCCATAGAGCGCACCAGCCGGCACCTGGAGTTCGCCGAGGGAATCACGTTCGATACGAGGGGTTGTCATAGGCAAACGAGGCTCCTTCCAGAGTGATTATACCGCAGGCGATGGAAGGGAAAAAACAAAATACAAAAAACAAAAGAGCAGTGGAGAGAGAAACGTAACCCCAAAGAACGGGTACAGGCAACGCAATGCGTAAAGCGTAAGGAGAAAGGGGGGATGGAAGGGGTATTCGTTATTAAAATTACGAAGGAGGGGAAGAATAAACAAAATACAAAAAACAAAAGAACTTTACGGACTCCTAAATTAGGGGCATGTTTTAAGCCGGGCTGATGCAGTGGCCCAGCTGAAACAGAAAATCTCGGGTTGCTTTTGCAGTCAGAAGGCTCGGAAGACTTTGGCGTGGTGCACAGCTACATCTCCACTGCGCACAAAAATGGGCAGCCGATCCTGAACGCAATTTATCTGGCTTTGATCGGTACATCTTTCGTCCCATCTTTCTTGATCACCAAAATGTCTAACAAGATGGCTGAGTAGTAACACAAAATTATTCTTTCAGTTCTTACAAATTCTTTATTTTATAAGGGTTCCAGCCTCACTTGCATGGCTACGCGCAAAAAACTTATCTTAATTATCCAGACGAGCCAGGGCCGCTATAACAACATCCCGAAGGTTTCATCAAAGGATTATCGCGTTTCAACAAACCTTCGGGACGGTTCTTATCGGTTTTAGGCTGATTCCAATAATTCATAGCCTTTCCCATTATCCCCTATTCCTTGATTTACACCCCGCTGAAGTCCGAGAATCCGCCATCCACCGGCACGACGATGCCGGTGACGAAGGCGGAAGCCGGCGAGACAGCCAGTGCATGGTTCTTCCTAGCAGGTCGGCGGGGATGGCAAAGCGGGCCATGGAAGTGTGGGCAATAATAGCGTTGCCGCGCGAGGAAAGTTCACCGCTGGCCCGGTCCGTCAGAAGGAAGCGATTCTGCTCGGCCAACAGGAAGCTCGGAGCGATGGCATTGACACGGATCAGTGGGCTGTATTCCTGGGCCATGCGCACCGCCAGCCACTCGATGAAGTTTCACAATCCGGCCTTGGCAGCCGAATATGCCGGGATGCGCGTGAGCCGGTGGAAGGCGTTCATGGAGGAGACATTCAGGATCGCGCCTGTTTTTTGGATGGCCATGCTTTTGCCGAAAACCTAACAGGGCAGTAATGTACCCATCAGGTTGAGGTCGAAAACATCCTGCAGTACTGCTTCGGGCAGGTCAAAAAAAGCCTGGGCAGGATTGGTGGTGGCGCCAGCCTGGTTGCCGCCCGCGCCGTTGATCAGGATGTCGACCCTTCCGAATGTACCCAAGACGATCTGTGCGGCGGCCGCCAGGCTGGCTTTATCGAGCACGTCTCAGGCCAGGCTGAGCACACCGTGGCCCAGCTCCGCCACGAAGGCTTCGGCGGGTTCAAGACGGTGACCTGGTACGGCCACCTTAGCCCCGGCTTCGGCCAGCGCCCAGCAGATCTCGGCGCAGGCCACGCCCGTTGCGCCGGTGACGACCGCGACTTGATCCTGAATGAAGAAATTGATCATGGGGTTCCTTCCATAAATTGAGGAGGAGTTCACATTTTGAGAGTAAGCGGATTCGCCGCATACTCTCAAAATGCGGTTCTTCCATAAAATTTTTACCTGCTCCACAAAGCCCGCAGGCGATGGGCGGCCAGCTTGGGGCGGCGATCACGCGTGAACACACCCTTGTAGTTCATCCCGCCGGGGCGCGTGATGCCCTGGGTGGTCTTGAAATCGCACAGGTTCCAGATGTGCTCGCCCACCACGTAAGGCTTTTGGCGCAAGAGCTGAATATAGCGTTCCAGCAGTTCGGCCTGGTATTCCTCGCTGAACATTTCAGGTGGCTGGGCATGCTGGCCTGGGATGGCATCCGCGCCGAACTCGGTCAGGATGAGCGGCTTGCCGAACTGCATAAACAGCGCGTCCAGTTCGGCCGAGAGCAGGGGCAGGCCTTCATCCAGGGCTCCGGGCTGGCTATACCAGCCCAGGTAACGGTTCAGGCAAAGCACATCGCAAAATTCAAAGGCGGGCTCCGCGGCGCCCAGGAAACTGACCACGGTCACCGGGCGGGTGGGGTCGAGCGCTTTGGCATCCCGGCAAAGCTGCTCGAAGAAAGACCGGGCCAGCGGCGAGGCGGAATGCGGCTCGTTGGCCAGGCTCCACATGATCACACTAGGGTGGTTGCGGTCGCGCCGGACCAACTCATCAACATATTGCCGGCAGAGCGCCGTGCGTTTTTCAAGGCCGTCCTGGCGGAAATACAGCCCGACCGCAGGGATTTCATCGATAACCAGGAAACCAAGCTGGTCGGCCAGGTCGAGCATGGCTTCGGAATACGGATAATGGCTGGTGCGGAAGGAATTGGCGCCAGTCCAGCGCATCAAGGCATAATCCTTGACGATCAGGGCCGGCAGGTAGCCGCGTCCGACCACCGGGAAATCCTCATGGCGACCAAAGCCTTTCAGATAGACCGGCTGGCCGTTCAGCAATAACTGTTCCCCTTCCACTTTAATCGTACGAATGCCGGTTTTTAGCGAATGGGAATCGGTCACTTCCCCAGCCTGCACCAGTTCCACTGACAGGTCGTACAAATGCGGTGTTTCGGGGGTCCAGCAGGCCGCCTCCGGCACTTCCATGACCAGCTCGGCTGAGTCACTGGAAAAAGCCGTCTCCAGCCTGGTATGGTGGCCAAACCCATCCAAATGGAAGCGTGCCAGAGCCGGGGCAACGCCGGTGCGTTCAAGGCGCACATGCAGCCGTCCATGTCCATCCAATAGCTCGGTGCGGACGATCACATCCTGCAGACCTTCGGGCGGAGTGGCCACCAACCAGACCGGCCGCTGGATGCCGCAAAACGGGAAGAAATCGAACTGGGCCTGCGGGAAGTTGCCGGCGTGCGAGAAGAAAAAGTCCTGCGGATCGCCGGTGACGTTCCCGGGCGGGACGCGGTCAAAAGCCAGCCGGCCATCCACGCGCAGCACCAATTGATTGCGCTCCGGCCGGACGAATTGGGTGATATCGAATGCAAAGGGTAGATGCCCGCCTTCGTGCAGGCCAAGGGATTGGCCATTTAACCAGGCTTCCGCCAGGTAATTGACCGAATCAAAGCGCAGGGAGAGGCGCTTTCCGGCATAACCCCACGGCAGCTCAAAATCTGTGCGATACCAGGCCGGGCCAAGGAAGTCACGCCCGTCCTCGAACTGGTCATTCCAGCTGGCCGGCACGGCTGCCGGGCGTCCCTGCGGGAAGCCGCTTTGCCAGCCGGCTTGCAGCCCCACATCTTCCGGATCGAAACGGAAATCCCAAAAACCGGAAAGGTCGAAAGCCTGCCGGTGGCGGTTGGAACGAGGAGGGAGCATAGGAACCTCCGGAGAAAATAGTAAACACGATCCCGCAAAAGAACGCCGCGGGACAGGCGGACACAACGGACACGAAGGAAAAACAAAAAAAATTTCTTAGTGTGCTTCGTGTCCTTTGTGTTTGAAGATCTTTTCCTTCATAATCTGTAAGCACGTTTGGCCAACCCGACTGCCAGTTCCTGCCCCATCTCCAGGGCATCCGGCATGCCGACAACATGCCGAACCACCAGTCCAGCCAGCCAGTCGGATGAAACCCGTCTCCAGACATCGTGGCGGGCCGGGATGGAGCAAAAAGCACGTGTGTCGTCATTGAACCCGGCCGTGTTATACAGCCCGGCCGTCTCCATCACCTGGTCAAAGTAGCGCCGCATGCCATTCGGGCTGTCGTGAAACCACCAGGGCGGCCCCAGCTTCAGGGCCGGGTAATGCCCGACCAGAGGGGCCAGTTCGCGTGCATAGGTTGATTCATCCAGTGTGAATATCACCAGGCGAAAACGCGGGTCGTTGCCGAAACGGTTCAGCAGCGGCAGCAGGGCGCGGGTATATTCGGTGCGAATGGGGATGTCACCGCCCCGATCAGGCCCGAATTGCTCGAGCACACTGCGGTTGTGGCTGCGTAGGGAACCGGGATGGATCTGCATGACCAGCCCGTCCTCCGCACTCATGCGCGCCATTTCCACCAACATGCCGGCGGTGAAACGCTTCGCCTCGGCAGTGGAACTCTGCCCGTGCAAGGCATGCTGGAAAAGCGTCTCCGCCTCGAGCGTGTCCAGGTCAACCGTTTCGGGTTCCAGCACGCCGTGGTCGGTGGCGGTTGCGCCCATTGAACGGAAGAAATCCCGGCGCTGTTCCAGGGCGCGCAGATAGGAGCGGTAATCCGTCACCTCCACGCCGCTGGTCTGGCTGAGCCGGTCGATTTCCGCCCGCCAACCGGGCGCATCCAGGCTCATTACCACATCCGGGCGGAAGGTAGGCAGGATGCGCCCGCTCCAGCCGCTCTGCCGGATGGCAAGGTGCGCTTGGAGCGGATCGGTGGCAACGTCGGTAGTGCACAGCACTTCAATGTTAAATCTTTCGTACAACGCGCGCGGTGTAAATGCAGGCATGGCCAGTTTATCGGCAATCAGGTCATACAGCCGGTCGGCATTGGCCGGGGAGAGACTCTCGTCGATACCAAAAACCTGGCTCAATTCCGTCTCCAGCCAGAGGCCGGAAGGGGTGCCGCGGAACAGATGAAAGTTCTCACAGAAGGTGCACCAAATCTTGCGGTGGTTATTCTCAACCGGGCGGCCATCCACAGACGGCACGCCCAAAGACGAGAGCGGAATGCCCTGAGAATACAACATGCGAATGACGTAATGATCGGGGATGATCAGCAATTCGGCTGGAGAGCCCAAAGAGGCAGCCGGGTCGCTAAACAGGCGTGCATCCACGTGACCGTGTGGGCAGATCAATGGGAGCTGTGCGACGCTTTCGTAGAGCTCGCGCGCGGCCTGGCGGGTAAGCGGGTCAGGGGAGAAGAGCCGGTCGGAGTGCATCCAGACTATTCCACTCTTACTCGCCGACGGCATGCGCAAGCAGCGCGCGGGCCGGATCGGAAAAGGTTACCCGGTAATTGCCACAAATGGCCGGGATCAATAGCGTTTCAAGCGCAGACAGTTGATAGGAACAATCCTCCGAATGGACCATGATGGGTCCGTTCAGGGCGGTCACTACCGAAAAGGATTTTCCCTGCAGGTCGATCGGGGCCGATCCGGCGCAGCCGCCAATCAATTCCAGGCTGAAGTATTTGCAGGAAATGAGTTTTTGTCTTCCATCAGCAGGATTGGGGTCGGTTGGCAGGATATTTCCGGCGCAATCCGGGTCCAAGACTTCCATCGATTCCTGGATGTGGAGCTTGCGGGTGCCAGTCACCGGGCGGTCCCAATCGTACACCCGGTAGGTCAGGTCCGAGCTTTGCTGCACTTCGTAAATGAGCAGACCCGGTCCCAAAGCATGCATGGTACCAGGCGATATGAAAATGGTATCCCCGGCCTTGACGTTGCGGTTTTCAACGATATCCAGGATGGTCTTGTTTCCAACCGCGGCTTGAATTTCTTGCCGGGTCACACCGGGACGGAAGCCGCTGATGAGCTGTGCACCCGGGTCCGCCTCCACCACATACCAGGCCTCTGTTTTGCCATAAAAGCCCGGGCCCGCCAGGCGCCTGGCCTGTTCGTCGTTCGGATGGACTTGCAAGGATAACCACCTGGCGCAATCCAGCAGTTTGATCAGCAGCGGGAAACGCTTGCCAGTCAGGGCGATTGGACTGCTGCCTAATAACGCAGCGCCTTCCAGTTCCACCACTTCAGCGAGAGTCTTGCCGGCATAAGGGCCATCCGCAACCTGGTCTTCTTCAAAAACGACCCAGGCCTCGGCAGTGATCTCCGCCTGCGGACGCAGCCGCTTGCCGCCCCAGACATAATCCCGGTAGGTTGGAGTTAATTTAAAAGGATGCAACATCGTTCTACCCTCAATTTTCAAGAATTTTCTTGCGCAGAATCAAGCATAATATGCACATTTTGGATTGTATCACCGACAAATTATAAACGCGCATCCGCGAAAGTAGAATAATTGCCAGCAACTTCGGCAGGATCCACCCAAATGAGCAACCGGCTTTATAATTCACGTCACACATAAGGAGAAATTATTATGACTCAAACTGATTCCGAAATATCGAGCTTTTCCCGGGCCGAGAACCATCCCAGGATCGGCATTCGCCCCGCCATTGACGGCCGCCGCAAAGGTGTGCGGGAATCATTGGAAGATACCACCCTGGCACTGGCGAAGGCCGTGGCAGACCTGTTGACCCG
>Ga0182027_10006745_pt1 | contig 17104 bp, 11 predicted proteins | sample 712E1DmetaG_FD_121300 | JGI IMG/M metagenome (GOLD analysis project Ga0182027, IMG submission 121300) | Permafrost microbial communities from Stordalen Mire, Sweden - 712E1D metaG (Illumina Assembly) | ecosystem: Environmental > Terrestrial > Soil > Wetlands > Permafrost | place: Sweden... | reverse complement strand
GTGGTGAAGGTCGAGGGCGTGCATCAGGCGGTGGCCGGCGAGCGGGCGTGGCTGCCGTTCACCGTGCGGTTCTATTTCTACGCCGGGTCGCCGGAAATCCGTCTGGTGCACACGTTCATTTTCGACGGCGACGGACTGAAGGATTTCATCAAGGGCCTCGGGCTCGTCTTTACGGTGCCGTTCCGGGAGGAGCTCCACAACCGCCACGTGCGGTTTGCGGGCGACGGCACGGGGGTGTGGTGCCAGCCGGTGCGGCTGCTGCCGGGCTACCGCCCGCAAGCCGGTCGGCAGATCGCCGATTCCTACGCCGATCACCTCGCGGGCAAACGCATGCCGAATCTCGCCGACTATCCGCCCGCCGCCCGCTCCGCCATCGAGGGCGTCGCGGTCTACAACGACTGCAAGCTGACCCAGCTCGGGCCCGACGGCTTCGCGATCGCCAAGCGCACGCAAGGCCAGAGTTCGTGGCTGCACGTGACCAACGGCCGCCGCGCGCTCGGGCTCGCCGTGCTCGGCGACGTGTCGGGTGGCCTCGCCGTCGGGGTGAAGGATTTTTGGCAGAAATATCCGGCCGCGCTGGAGATTTCGAACGCGGCGCAGGCCGCGGGCGAGTTGACGGTGTGGCTGTGGTCGCCCGACAGCCCGGCGATGGACCTGCGGACCTACGACACCGGGCCGCACGGGTTGTCGGTCAATTACGAGGACTGGAAGCCGGGTTGGGGCACGGCCAATGGCATCGCCCATACCGCCGACCTTACCCTCTGGGCGTTCGGGGCGATTCCGTCCGATGCCGACCTCGTCACCATGGCGAAGGCCGCCAGCGCCCCGGCGATGCTGGTGTGCACGCCGGAGTATTATCACGCGCAGCAGGAGTTCGGCCGTTGGAGCCTGCCAGACCGTTCCACGCCGACGCTCGCATGGGTCGAGGATCAGGTGCAGGGACTGGTCAATTTCTACGAGGGACAGGTCGACGAGCGCGCCTGGTACGGCTTCTGGGATTTCGGCGACATCATGCACAACTACGATTTCGGGCGCCACGACTGGCGCTACGACATCGGCGGCTGGGCGTGGGTGAACACTGAGCTGATGCCCGACATGCTGCTCTGGTATTCGTTTCTGCGCACGGGCCGGGCGGATATCTTCCGCATGGCCGAGGCGATGACGCGCCACACCAGCGAGGTCGACGTGTACCACAGCGGGCCGTTCGCGCCGCTCGGTTCGCGCCACAACGTCAACCACTGGGGCGACGGCGCCAAGCAGCCGCGCATCGGCCACGATGGGATCAAACAGTTCTACTATTTCCTCACGACCGACGAGCGGGTGGGCGACCTGATGCGCGAGCAGCTCGGCGCCGAGGCGACCTACAAGCGACTGCAGCAGTTCAACGGTTCCCACTACATCACCGGCCCCGATGGCCAGCCGCTGCTCGATACCGGCGGTCGGGGCGGCCCAGGCGGACGCGCCGCACCGGCCGGGCGTGGCGGCAGGGGCGAACCCAATGGCGCCGGCGCGCCCCCGGCTCGCGGCGGGCGTGGCGAACGCGGAGTCGTCCCGGCGCCCACGCCCGACCAGCTCGCGGCCGTTCCCGCTCCGGAGACGTCTCCGAGCCGCCTCGGGCTCGAATGGATGTGCTATGCCATGAATTGGACGATGGAGTATCAGCGCACCGGCGACACAAAGTGGCGCGACCGCGTTGAGAGCGACATGAAGGCGATGACGGCGGGGCTGGGTCCGAACGACCCGCTGCCGGGCAGCTATTTCGACATGATTTTTGGCGGAGCGGAAAATCTGTATGCGATGGAGCCGATGTTCGACGTGCCGGAGTTTTGGCGCGCCTGGGCCAACACGTCCGAGGCCGTCGGCCGCGCCGTCAATGGCGGTCAGATGACCGGTCCGCGGATGCTCGCCTATGCGGCGAACGCAAAAAAGAGCCCCGAGCTCGGCCGCATGGCATGGGAGAAACTCATTGGCGCCACGTTGCCGCCGCCCGCCCGGCCGGCCAAGGTGAACAGCCCCGTGGTCGTGAAGCCCGTCACGGATCCGGCGTTTCTCGGCGAACCGGTCGGCTGGCAGTTGCACGGCGTGGCGAGCATCCAATGGGCGCTCAACGCCATCGAAACGCTGGAGTTGGCGAAGCCCTACCTGCCGGACTGGGAGGCGGCGCGGAAAGCTATGCCAGCAGCTACGACCAAATAACGCGGCTCGGCGCGCGGTGGCTTTGCCGGGCAAGAGTCATGACGACGCTTACTCGGCTCAAGAGCGGGGCGACCGAACGCGGTTGGCGAGGACCACACCGGCGAGGAAGTTTCAATCCGCGCCCCGCTCCGAGGAGCGGGGCGACTGATCCAGGCACACTGCCGACGGGGAACGGTTATGTTTCAATCCGCGCCCCGCTCCGAGGAGCGGGGCGACGCGGGCTTGCAGGGCTTCGTCCTTGGCCGGGATGTTTCAATCCGCGCCCCGCTCCGAGGAGCGGGGCGACGCACGGGCCACTCGTCGGCCAGCGTGAGCGTGGCGGTTTCAATCCGCGCCCCGCTCCGAGGAGCGGGGCGACGTTTCGGCGGCGGTTTCCTCGGCGGGGTCCACGTAGTTTCAATCCGCGCCCCGCTCCGAGGAGCGGGGCGACGGATTTTCAGATCGGGCTTCGCAACCTTCGCGTGTTTCAATCCGCGCCCCGCTCCGAGGAGCGGGGCGACAGTCTGGACAGATATTTACCAGAACGGACATCCTGTTTCAATCCGCGCCCCGCTCCGAGGAGCGGGGCGACCCTCGGCAGTCCGCGTTATCAGTCCGCCATGTTGTTTCAATCCGCGCCCCGCTCCGAGGAGCGGGGCGACCCGGGAGGGCGAACGAGAACTTGCCGGCGGCGTTGTTTCAATCCGCGCCCCGCTCCGAGGAGCGGGGCGACGAACCAATTTGCCTGTGCGCGCCCCGTATCCTTTGTTTCAATCCGCGCCCCGCTCCGAGGAGCGGGGCGACCGCTCACGTCGAAAGAGCCTTCGTGTTGGCCAGTGGTTTCAATCCGCGCCCCGCTCCGAGGAGCGGGGCGACTTGAGCGCGCGGTCGAACACTCCGCCGAGCGCCTGTTTCAATCCGCGCCCCGCTCCGAGGAGCGGGGCGACCGGCAGCGGCCGCTACCACCTTGGCGGCTTCGGCGTTTCAATCCGCGCCCCGCTCCGAGGAGCGGGGCGACACTGGCCAGTGGCGGCGTCCACCTCGGGTTTAGTGTTTCAATCCGCGCCCCGCTCCGAGGAGCGGGGCGACCGCGCAGTCGGACCTTATCCGCATGGTGGGCGTTGTTTCAATCCGCGCCCCGCTCCGAGGAGCGGGGCGACCGTCGCCATTCACCGGGCCGGCGGGGGGCGTGAAGTTTCAATCCGCGCCCCGCTCCGAGGAGCGGGGCGACAAACCGCACCGTGAATCCATCGAGCTCGGCATCCTGTTTCAATCCGCGCCCCGCTCCGAGGAGCGGGGCGACTATAAATTGTTTACAACATGAACCGAATCATTAAGTTTCAATCCGCGCCCCGCTCCGAGGAGCGGGGCGACGTCGCGGGTGCCGTGATGGCCCCGGTCCCGCGCGTGTTTCAATCCGCGCCCCGCTCCGAGGAGCGGGGCGACCGACCGACCAGGCGATGCGCAGCGGCGCCGACGTGTTTCAATCCGCGCCCCGCTCCGAGGAGCGGGGCGACAGGTTCACTGCTACATCGTGCAAGCCGCTACCGAGGTTTCAATCCGCGCCCCGCTCCGAGGAGCGGGGCGACCGCCAGTGCCTTCGCGGCGGCATCGGCTGCTGTCTTGTTTCAATCCGCGCCCCGCTCCGAGGAGCGGGGCGACCCACGGTAATTTCGTCAATGCCGGCTGCGTTGTGGTTTCAATCCGCGCCCCGCTCCGAGGAGCGGGGCGACATTTTTCACCCCCTTTTACACCTGACTCGCCCAGTGTTTCAATCCGCGCCCCGCTCCGAGGAGCGGGGCGACGCGCGTTAAATGGTTTTTGCTGGTGTTGTTGGTGTTTCAATCCGCGCCCCGCTCCGAGGAGCGGGGCGACGGCGCCGAGTTTCAAACACTCAACACCAAGGCATTAAGGCGGGCATTTCGCGAAGGCTGTCAAAGAACAAAAGCGACTGCGTCGAACGAAGCGGTGACTTGATCATTGTTTGCTCCGCTCCAGTAACATCCATCGGGATGCGAAGGGGTGCGGTCACGGACGAGGCCGGTGGTTCGCAAGCGGCGGGCCTCTCACAGGACGAGCGTGTCCTCGACGAGGTTGACCGGGCGGGTGACGCCGAAGTGTTCGATTCGATCCTTGCTCGTCTGGTCGATGAAGTAGATGCGAAGCGAGTCCCGTTCCAAGTCTATTTCCGCGAGCAGGCGCGCGCGCAGCTCCGCCCATTCTTTCTGCCCGAGCTGCATTTCGAAAACGGATTTCTGCACGCGGGTGCCGTAGGAGACGCACGCCTTGGCCACACGGCGTAAACGACGGGCGCCGGCTTTCTCGTCGACTGTCGAAACATCGTAGGTGACAAGGAGGAACATGGGATAGGGGGCTGAAAGCGGAGATTTGAAATCTGAGATTTGAGAGGTCGGAAACTGCCAGATAAGCGGTGGGGTTGGCGGAGCCGAAATTTGAGCTGCGGACTTTGCCCTGCGTCAGGTGAAGAGGTGCGGTTCGTAGGCGGCGTCATCGCGCAGGGCGCGGGCGAGCAGACGGGCCTGGATGAAAACAAGTTGGGCGTAGCGCACTTTCTCGCTGAAAAGTGGATGCGCAATCACCTCGGCCTTACGCTGCTGGTAGCCGGCGACGAGGAGCTTGCGGGCAGGTTCGGTCAGCTCGACGGCACCGCCCTCGCGGACGACGAAGTGCGCGGGTTTCAACTCGCCGCGGTTCACGAGCGTGAGGGCGATCCGCTCCACCCACGGGCGAAATTCTTCCATGAGGTCGAGCGCGAGGGACTCCCGGCCGGAGCGGTCGGCGTGGAGAAAACCGACGAATGGATCGAGGCCGACGGCGGTGAGCGCCGAAGTGCAGTCGTGCCGGAGCAGCGCGTAGAGAAACGAGAGCAGGCCGTTGAGCGCATCGCGTGGCGGACGCCGGTTGCGCCCGTCGAAGGGAAATTGTGAACGCAGCGTCGGGCGAAGATGGCGGGAAAACACGTCGAAATGGAGCGCGGCGGCGCGACCCTCGATGCCACGAATGACATCGAGATCGTCGGGGGTGCGTTCGAGTTCGCGCAGGAGGGAGGCGAGATGATCGGTCACGGTGCGCAACGCGACCGCGTCTTCCTCGATGGCGGCGTCACGCGCGCTCCGGGCGAGCAGCCAGCGGGTGTTGTGGAGTTTGCCGGCGACGAAGGCGCGAGCGATTGCGGCAGTGGTGGCCAGGGTGTCGGCGGCACGGTGCTGGGCGCGGCGGAGCAGGACCGAGCCTTGCGGGACGCCTTCGAGGCGGGCTTCGAGCCGGCCCCAATCCGTGAAGAAGCAGACGGCAGCGCCGTGTTCCCAACAGAGGCGCATGGCGGCGGGCGAAACGTAGATGTCGGCGCCGAAGACAAAGACGGATTCGAGATTGTGGACAGGCAGCGAGAGCTTGAGCTGGTGCTCCTGCTCGATGCGCAGCGCGAGCCCGTCACGATGCACGGAGAGACCGGGGGTGAGCAGGTAGAGGGTGTTTTGGAGTGTCTGGGGCATGCGCTGGGAGGTCCTCAGATCTCAGATCTGAGATCTGAAATTTAAGATCTGAAATTTGAGATCTGAGATTTAAGACTGGAGCAGCGGGGTCAGGGTGCGGGGCGGTTTTGCGGGTGCAGGGGATGGTCGGGCGGGAGGTTCTGCGCGAGGAGTTGCTGGAAATCGGCCGCCCCGGTTTTGCGGGACTGGCGCTTGGTGTAGTCGGCGCGGGTCTTGTCGTTGAGGTGGCGCGGGCCGGCGATGTCGGAGTTTTGCAGGGAATCCGCCCAGGCACGCAATTGCCGCGAGCAGCTCTCGGCAATTGATCTGAGATTTGAGATTTCAGATTTGAGATTCGCGGCGAGCCACGGTCGTCGCGAGAGCAGGCACAGCATGGAGCGGACTTCGCCAGCGGAGCCGCGGGCGATGTAGAGGAAGGCGAGCAGCTCGTTGGTGGTGCCGCGCTCGAAGCCTTCGGCGATGTTGTTGGAGACGGAGAGGGCGGCACGTTCGAGCTGGTCGCGGAAACTGGGGCGCAGGCGCGGCGGAGCGGCGGCGAGAAAATCGTCGGTGCGGTCGTAGAGGTCGGCGGCGGTTTGCCAGACGGGGAGATCTTCGAAGCGCTGATAGGTGGGCATGGGGGTGGGGGATTGAGATTTGAAATTTGAGATATGAGATTGGAAATTTCAGATTAGAGATCAGTAGTCGCGGGGCTCGAAGAGGCGGCCAGCGTGGTGGCCGGCGGCCTCGGGCAGGCAGACTTCGTGGAGCGAGCAACCTTCGCACTGCGGCTTCAGCTCCGCCGCGGGCGCGGCGGAATTTGAGATTAGAGATCTGAGATTTGAGAGGGCGGACAATGTCCGCTGGCGCAGGTCGGCGTTGAAGAACACCTCGTGGCGCTGCTGGGACTGCGCGTGAAAAATGGCGCCGGACTCGATGGCGAGGCCGAACATCTCCTCGAGGCAGAGGGCCTGGGCGCAAAGTTGGACCTCGTCGTTGTCGAAGCGGCGTTTGGGGCCTTTCTTGTACTCCACCGGCCGCGCCGCCTGCACGACCTGGCGGTCGTGCATCTCAGATTTGAGATCTGAGATTTCAGATTCATGAAAACGCACCTCGACCAGGTCGGCTTTGCCGGAGAGCCCGAGTTTATCCGAGAAGAGCGGCAGGGCGCGGAGGAGCGTCCAGCCGGCGCGTTGCTCGAAGCCGGGGAAATCGACGTGCTCGTGCGCGAGGTCGCCGAGGACGGTGTGCTCGTTGTCGCCGCGCAGGCCATCGATGAACTTCAGCGCAGCGCGGCGCTGGCAGTAGAGGAAGTCGTTGAGCGCGGAGAGCGGCAGGGGCTCGGCCCCGGCCGCTGAGGAAGAAGACGGCACTGATGCCGCCGGGATCACAGGAGGGACTGAAGAGTGACGCCGATGGGAAGATTCTGCTCGTCCACGGTAACGTCGTAGTCGGCGAAGGTCCGAGCGGGATGGTTGGCGGCACGCAGGGCGGGCTTCAACTCCACTTTCACGCGTTCGAAAAGTTTGTGCGCGGGGGCGTTGCCGAGGGCGGAACTGTGCGCGAAGACGATCAGTTTTTGCGGAGCCATCGTGCCGCGACTGGCGGAGCGGTCGTGATCGAACATCATGCGGAGCGCGTCCCAAAAGAGAGCGAGATCGTCGGCGGTGAAACCGGTTTCGCGGGCGAGATGCGCGGAGATGAAACCATGGCCGCGGTAGAGGCCGTAGGGGATGAGATTTTTGCGGCCCATCGTTTGGTTGGGCGCATCGGCCTCCTTGGCTTCGGTGACGGCCATGCGGGTGATGGAAAGATCGAGCGGCAGGATGGGATCGATGCTCCGGCTGAACGTGAGCTGCACGGGACCGCGGACTTGGCCCGCATTGCTGCCGGTGGACATCACGGCGCCGAAGGTGCGGACATCGTAGAATTTTTGGCACATGGCGCCGCGAGCACTCTGCACTTGATCGCGCGTGGCGGTCTTTTTCTTGCCGTCCACGTCGTGCTTGAGGTCGGTGTGGGCTTGTTGAATGGCGTCGTTCAGCACGGAGCCTTGTTGGACGAAGATGTCGAAGCCCGGGCCGCGCTCCTTGGCGAGGAGCACGTAGTTGCGGATTTTGCGCTTAAGGCAGACGTCGGAGACGAGGCCATGCATGTCCTGCGGGTCGAGGCGCGGGGCGTTGGCCGCGTCGGGGTCGCCGTTGGGGTTGCCGTCTTTGCAGTCGAAGAGATAAACGAAGTCGTAGCGGAATTCGATGGGTTGAGACATAGGAGGAAGAGTTGAGGTTCGGGTTTCTTGAAGGGGAGAAACGTCGAGGTCAGGCGGAGGCGGCTGCGGCGGCTTCTTTGCGTTCGGCGCTGAGGCGACGATAATCGGCTTTTTGATGGTAGTAGCCGAGGGCGAAGCGACCCTGGGCTTCGAGGTCGAGGGTCGCGGGGAAACTCGATCCGAGGGCGGAGGCGAGAACTTCGAAATCCTTGCGGACGTTTTCAGCGACGCCGCCGCCGGCTTTGGCGAGGTGAAACTGGGCGTTGCGAAACAAGCGGCCCATCACGAGTGAAGGAGTGACGCTAGCGCTCGCATAGTAACGCTCAACGACACCGGCGTTGAGCGTGCCAAGCGCCAGGTATTGCAGGCGGTCGAAGACAGCGAAAAGCCGGCCGCAGAGGTAGGCCGGGTCGCTGGAAGTGGTATCGAGGAAGGCGGTCATGATGATCGGGTGGTTGGGGGAGCGGTTGAGGATGGCTTTGATGAGGGAGAGGCGGGCGGGATTGAGCTTGGGATCGCGGGGATCGTCTGGCTTGCGTCGGTCGAGTTGCTGGCGGCGCAGCGCGGCGGCGAGAGCGGCTTGGGGCAGCGGGACGGCTGGGCCGCGCAGGATGGCGTAGAGCAACTGGGCGGGTAACGATGGCGGGAGTTCGTCGAGTTCGGCGCGGACGAGAGCGTAGAGAAACGCGCCGAACTTGTGGGCGCTCCGCCCGGTGACGCCGTCGGACTGATCCACAAGTGTGAGATCTTCGAACCATTGGGCGACGGCTCGCCGCACTTGAGGCACGGTGGATTCGAGCCAATCGCGCACGACCACGCGGGCTCCGTTCCCGGAGAGGCCGAGGCAATAGTAGGCGTTGGCGTCGAGCGCGACCGGGGGATCGCCGGATTGCACGGCGTGCAGGAGATGAGCGACACCGTCGGGATCGGCCGAGGTGAGGAGCATCATGAGGTCGTCCGACTCGGGTTCGCGGGTCCAGTGGAGATAGACGACGTCATTGAAGACGAGGCGGCGATCTCGGCTGGAGGCGATGAGAGCGTTGAGCGCGGAGCGAAGTTTCAGTTCGGCGTTGGCGGAGAGCGGAGCGTTTTGCGCCTGCGTGAGTCCGAACGAGCAAAACGACTCCTTGTCGAAACTGATGAGGTTGGTGCCTTGAGCGAGGCCGCCGGGCACGCCTTTGATTTTCTCCGTGGTGTCGAGCGTCGGCGCGAGTTCGCCGGTGGCGAGGCAGACACGCAATTCGCGCGTGGCGGAGGCGTGGCCCACCGAGTGGCGACGGCGGGCGCGCCAGAATTCTCGCAGGTCCGCCGAATCGAGCAGATCGACGCCTTCGACAGCGAAGGTGGCATTGTCGGAGGGTTTCGCCTTGGCCGCCGCGAGTGCGGTGTGCAATGCGGCGAGCGACGCGCGGTCGTCGAGCAACGTGAGCACCGCCTGCACTCGCGACGCTTCAGAGGGTGCGGCAGCCGCAGCGTCGGTGAGGAGGCTGCGGAAGTAACGATGCTGCGCCTTACGGTTTTCCTGTTTTTCCGGAGTCTTCGGATCGAGAAAAAGCGTGCCGCGTTCGAGAGTGTCGCAGAGGAAGTAGGACCGCGCTTTGTCGCCGGTCTGAGTGAGTTCGTTCGGCGACGTGAACGGGCGGGAAAGAGTCTTCGGGGGCGGCTTTTTCGCAGTAGGTTCATCGGAGAGTGCGATGGGGCCGCCGGCGAGGTGTCCATCGCGCGTGAGCGGAATTTGCCAGCGCACGCCGACGGGTTCGAAATCGGCGTCGCCGAGGTGCTCGCGTTCGGCGTAAGCGATGAGGGCTTGGAGCATCATGCGGCACCTCCGGCGAGTTGGGCGCGGACTTCCTGCCACGATGGGATAGAGACGATGCCATCCCGCAGCGCGGCGCGGAAGACGGTGACACGCGGTGCCGGCTTTTCGATCTTCCCGGGCGCGTGCATGGTTTCCAGATCCCATACGTCATAGATCATGAGGCCGAGGTCGGCATCGCGGTTAATCGTGGGTGCGACGGTCATCGCGCTGGCGTCGGCCAGCTCGAAGTGGGCAATGAATTCGCGGCAGCCGAAGCAGGGCTGGGCGAAGCATTGGCCCTTCTCGGCACGGCGGCGGAACATGCCAACATATTTGCCGAGATTGTCGTCGCCGGCTGGCTCGTCTTCGCCCGGCGGCCGGTGGCGTGGGCGGTTGGCGAGCGTGGTGAGTTGGAGCGAGGCTTCGATGACGTAATCCACATCGCGCAGCGCGAGAGTGTTGCGCTGCGTGCGATCTTCGTCGGCGAAGAGCGGCTCGGGTTTGCGCGGCGAGAGGCGGCTCTTTACCTCGTTGCGGCGGAAGGCGAGGAACTGGATGGGGCGGCGCACGGCAATGCGATGCACGCACCAGCGAAACTGTGGCTTGTAGAGGATAGATTCGAGGATGCCGCGGGCGGCGGAGGGCGTGGGCACGGGATAGCTCACGCGTTCCACTTTCATTTCGGGGCGGGTGAAACAGGCGAGATCGCCGAAGACGCGGAGGTGGATGCGGTCGTTCATGGGGAAGAAACTAGAGAATGCAGTCAGACGCCTCAGCGTGGCAGGTGCCGAGGTCATCGTCATAGCGAGCTTTCCAAACCCAGAGGTCAAACTCAGGGACGGGTTGCTCGATGGTGCCGTTGGCACGTGCGGTTTCGAATTCGTGCGGGTGAAGCGAGACGGAGAACCGCTGGGCTCGCCGGCAATCGTCACTGGACAGGTGACGCTCGCGGCGGAGTCTCACGATGAGCGCGGCGCTCTCGGGCGCACCGCGCCATTCGACGAGCACGCCGCGGGTGGCGGAGTCGATGAGCTGGCAGGCTTCGTCGGCTGCGGGGAAATCGAATTTGGCGGAGTGGCTGAGCGCGGCGTCTTTTTCAGCCAGGTCGGGTCCGGCGAGTCGGTAGAACTCGGCGAAGTAGCGGGCATAGGTCTCGGGCTGGTGCAGCGGCGCGTCAGGGTGCCGGGCGAGAAATTCGGCGGTTTTCTCGGTAGCGAGACGGTAGATACCCGGCGGCGTGGCGGCGTCGGCGGGATGAAACACGGTCACGGGACTGGGCACGGCGGAGAGGCCCTCACGATTGCAGCGGCCGGCGCTTTGGATGATCGAGTCGAGCGGACCGAAGGCGCGCAGGACCACGGGGAAATCGACGTCGACGCCGGCTTCAATGAGCTGGGTGGAGACGAGGCGGCACGGTGCGCCCGACGCGAGGCGTGCCCGCACCTCGGCGAGACGCTGCGTGCGATGCGCGGGACACAAGCGCGAGGAGAGATGGAAACGGCTCTCGGCCGGGAGCAGGCGAAAGAGTTCGCGGGCGTGTTTGGTCGTGTTGACAACGCAGAGAGCCTGCGGGGTGGCCAACATGCGGGCGGCGACGGCAGGCCAGTCGAGCGGCTCGGCGCGGGACTCGATTTGGATATCGGTGCGACGAAGCGCTTCGGCGAGAACGATGGCGCGGGGATTGATCTCAACCGGATTCCACGCGAGCCCATCCGCCAGCGGCACGGTGGCAAAGGCCGGTTGGGTGGCGGTCATAAAGACGGCGGTCGTGCCGTAGTCGCGTACGAGCAAACGGACGGCGGAGAGCAGCGAAGGCGCGAGCCGTGGTGGAAGCGTCTGCACTTCGTCGAAGAGAACGACGGAGCGTGCGATGTTGTGCAGGCGACGGCACGCAGAGGGTTTGTGCGCAAACAGACTTTCGAAGAAGCGCACGCTGGTGGTGACGACGAGAGGGCTGGACCAATTTTCAGCCGCGAGGCGGGCGCGACGGGCGGCGACGGTGGCGGAATCGCCGTCAGACGTCGCGGCAGGCGCGGCAGGCGCTACAGCGCTGTGATGCTCCAGCACGTAGTCCGGGCCGAAAGCCTCGAAAAAGAGCGAACGAAAGACCGCGGCTGTTTGCTCAATGATGCTGGTGTAAGGAATGACGACGATGATGCGCCGGAAGCGGCGAGGATCGTCGGCCTCGAGCGGGGCGTTGTGCCGGGCGATGTGAGCGAGGGCGAACGCGAGGGAGCTGAGCGTTTTGCCGCTGCCGGTGGGCGCGGTGAGCGTGAAAAGGCCGGGAGCGTGCTGGGCGGCGGCGAGGCAATCGTCGAGCAACTGCCGTCGCAGGCATGCCAGCGACGTGTCGGAGCGTTTTGCCTTCAGCATCGCGAGCAGATGGGCGAGCGCGGCTTCAGCGTTCAGCGGCACCGCGTCGCGATGTGCGGCAACGTCAGGTTGAAAATGACGCTCGGTGTCGATGAAGTCGGCATCGACCAGGCAACTAAACAGCAACCGCGTACGCAAAGCGTGAGCGAAATCGAAAGCGGCATCACCGCCGGCGACAGCAGCGGGCAGAGAAAGTCCATCGGCCTGCATACAGGCAAGGAGCGTGGCCGTGTCTTCCGGGCAACCGGTGAGTTCCTGCCGAAGGCGCGAATCCGGAAATTTACGCAGCGTCTGCTCCAAACTGTCGGCACCGCGGGCGGCCGGCAGGCCAGTGTGATGGCCATCGACAGCGAAGGCGGCTCGTGGACAACGAAGCGTCCGGTATGCGTGGTCGGCACCGGCCGCCCAATGGTTGATGCCATGAACGCGCGGGTCGTGCAGCCGTTGTTGAAAGCGCGGCGCATATTTTCCGAGATCATGCAGCAGGCCGGCGAGGCGGGCTTCTTCGCTGGCACCGAATGGGGCTGCGAACTGCGCCGCGCGGGTGGCGACGTTGACGAGATGCTCGCGCAGCGGTTGCCACCGGGATTCGTTTGGATCAGGGGTGCCGTCACTTTTCTCCGCAGTGTGCGCGTAATACGTCATCGAACCTGCGTAGCCTGTTTGGCTAACGTATCTTTCGCAAGTCGATATCGGCATGAACGCTGGACGGATTCTCGCCGACTTGTCAGCCGACATCGCGGAGGCGTGGCGCACCAAATTCCAATAGCGAATCGAACATACTCGGCTGTTGGGTTGGCTTCTTTTGTTGCCGAGGATCGAGACTAGGCGTGGTCCTCTCATCGCTAACGCCCGACTTCAATGCAGCGACCGGTTCAACTTCGGCGATACCGTCCTGGCGTCCGCCCATCTCGGCCGAATGTCATCTATTAGATGACAATGGTTTCCCCGATCATCGAGCTGGCCAACGCGGCCGCGTTTCCTACCGTCCTGCCATGCGGCTTCCGATCATAGCCAGAAGATCGAGGTGGAGCGCGTTGTCCCCAACGCGCTTGCAGCCGTTTCCATTGTCGATTTGGATTTTGGCCGTAGCCACGAGCGTGAGCAAGTGGAGGCGCGAAATTCCACGCGCTCACGCTCGCGGCTTCGGGAGGATCGGCGTTCTGACCGCCTTGATCTGCGCCCTCGCCGGCTGCGAGTCTCCGTCGGGGCCCGAACCGCTGAACCTCGATGCCGCGAAAGCGGCGGTCGTGCATTACTACGAGTCGGGCAGTTACGAGCGGGCCGTGGCCGCCGTCGCGGCGGAGGCGCGGACGTGGATCGAGCAGTGCGCCGCGCACCGTCGATCGGACGAACGGCTGGCGGTCGTCTTCGACATCGATGAGACGCTGCTTTCGAACTACCCGCACATTCACTCGATCGGCTTCGGCTACATTGCCAGCGATTGGGCTGCGTGGGTCGCGCGCGGCGAGGCGCCGGCGATCAAACCCGTGCGCGAACTATTGCTCGCGGCGCGCCGGCTCGGTCTCGACGTCTTCCTGATCACCGATCGCGAGGAGCCCGGCGAACGCGCCGCCACCGAGGCGAATCTGCGCCGCGAGGGCCTGGGCGATTACACGCGTTTGATCATGCAACCGGTCGGTGGTCCGAAGCTTTCCTTGAGCGATCGCAAGACCGCCGCGCGGCGGGCACTGTACCGCGAAGGTTACACGATCGTCGCCAATCTCGGCGATCAGGAGAGCGACCTGCGCGGTGGCTACGCCGAGCGCACTTTCAAGCTGCCCGATCCGCTTTACCTGATGGAGTGATCTGCCAGAAATGCGGCGATCCGGTCTGCGAGTCCGCGGTGGCCAGCGATCCTTGAAACGCCCGCCGGGTTTCCTGCGTCAGTCTCATCATTCGCGAATCGCCCCCCCCATTTATGCAGCTCCCCCATCCCTCCCGCCGCGATTTTGTGAAAAACATCGAAGGTCGCGCCCGCCCGGCGGGCGGGACGCGAATTTGGCCGCAACTACGAGCGGACGAATTTGAACCCCGCCAGACTGGCGGGGTCCGGCCGGGTTTATCCGGTAGTCGAAGCCCCCGTGGGTTTCGATCCAAAAGAGGCCTCGGAAAACCTGCTGACTCGTCCGGGAGTCTCAGTTGGATCATCGCGCCGTGGATGACAGCCTATGCGTCGGGGCTGATGAGCGCGCAAAAGATACGGAATGTCGTTGCCTAACCAATTTCCAGAGTGTTTTAAGACGAACCATTTTCGACCTGTACAGACTTCAGAACAAACCAGAAAAAGGGGAAACAACATGTCCAACGCTATGGCGATTGAAAAGGCATATAAATTGGCCCGCGAGCAATACGCTCGTTTGGGGATTAACACCGATCACGTAATGCAGGCACTTGGTAGCGTGGCCGTGTCCCTGCACTGCTGGCAGGGCGACGACGTCGGTGGTTTTGAAAATTTCGGCGGGGCGCTCACCGGCGGCATCATGGCCACCGGCAATTATCCCGGCAAAGCCCGCACGCCCGAAGAACTGCGCGCCGATGCCGCCAAGGCGTTGTCGCTCATTCCCGGCACGCACCGGTTCAATCTCCACGCGTTCTACGGCGAGTTCGGCGGCAAGAAAGTTGACCGCAACGAAATTCGCCCCGAACATTTCAAGAACTGGATCGACTGGGCCAAATCGCTCGGCATCGGTCTGGATTTCAACCCCACTTGTTTTTCGCACCCGAAGTCAGCCGATGGCTTCACGCTGTCGCATGCCGACAAGGGCATCCGCCAGTTCTGGATCGAGCATTGCCAGGCCAGCCGCAAAATCGGCGCCGTCATGGGCAAGGCGCTCGGTTCCCCCACCGTCACCAACGTCTGGATTCCGGACGGCATGAAAGACACGCCCGCCGACCGTCGCGGCCCGCGCGAACGGCTCGTAAAAGCGCTGGATGAAGTATTCAAGCAGCCGCTTAATCCGAAGCACAACCTCGATGCCATCGAAGGCAAGCTGTTTGGCATCGGCTGCGAAAGCTACACCGTGGGCATGCACGAATTCTATCTCGGCTATGCCGTGAAGAACCGGAAGCTCGTGTGCCTTGACGCCGGCCATTACCATCCGACCGAAAACGTCGCGGACAAGATTTCCTCCGTACTGTGTTTCGTGCCGGAGATTCTCCTCCATGTCAGCCGCGGTGTCCGCTGGGACAGCGACCATGTCGTCATTCTCAACGACGATCTGCTGGCCATCGCGCAGGAGCTGGTCCGGGGCGATTACCTCCGCCGCACGCATATCGGGCTGGATTACTTCGACGCCAGCATCAACCGCGTTGCGGCGTGGGTCATCGGCGCGCGCAACATGCTGCGCGCCCTGACCATCGCCTTGCTCGATCCGATCGACCGGCTCAAGCAGCTCGAGCTTGCCGGCGACTACACCTCGCGCCTCGCGTTGATGGAAGAGGCCAAGACGCTGCCGTTCGCCGCGGTGTGGGACTATCACTGCCTCAAACAGGGCGCACCGGTCGGCGAACAGTGGCTGGCCGAAGTCAAGAAATACGAGCGCGACGTCCTTTCCCAGCGCAAATAATTTCGCGAACAACCACCAAACACGGGCCCAACGGGTGGCGGCATGATGCTGCCTCGCGGCACAACGGGCAGCCCTGGGGCTGCAACGCGAAGCAGGTGCGCATCAGCACTGCCGCCTACCGCCAGCCTATCATTTCCCCACCTTCAACCAACGCCGCCGGGCAGTGGGCGTAGGGGCCATCCAGAACCTCGCGCTCATCGGCGACCCGCTGCCCGACGAAGGGTTGACGTCCCGGCCCGCCGTCGCACCCTGTCACCGCTTTTGCCCAAAACCCTCGATCCCCGTTCCCCGGTATGAGGCCGCATAACGGGATTCGCCCAAAAACAAAAAATCAATACAACCAAACCGCAGCGCTTATGAGATCCAACCGCAATCCGTTACTGTTCGCGTTCCTCATGGTGGCCTCCCTGTTTTTCATCTGGGGGTTTTGCCATTCCATGCTGGATGTTCTGAACAAGCATTTCCAAAACATCCTGAGCCTGAGCAAAACTCAGTCGGGTCTCGTCCAGACATCCGTCTTCGGCGCGTATCTTATCATGGGATTGCCGGCGGCGTTGCTGATCCGGCGCATCGGTTATCAACGGGGCATCCTCGTGGGTTTGGCGGTGCTGGCCTTCGGCGCTTTCCTGTTCATTCCGGCGGGATTGGTGTTCCAGACGTTTTGGTCGTTCTGTCTGGCGCTCTTCATTCTCTCCTGCGGCCTCGCGTGCATTGAAACCGCCGCGAATCCCTACGTCACCGTGCTCGGCCCGAAGGAGGGCGCGGCCGGCCGTTTGTCGGTGGCGCAGGCGTTCAACTCGTGCGCCTACATCCTCGCTCCCACCGTGGGCGGCCTGCTTCTCTTCGGCCATAAGGCGGAAGCCGGCGCGCCCGTGGATTTCCACTCCCTCATCCTTCCCTACGCGGTCCTGGGTTGCGTGGTGCTCGTGATCTTCGGCGTTTTTTCCTTCATCAAATTGCCCAGCATTGAGGACGGTGACAAAGCCGACGAAGATGCCGACCCCACGATCTTCAAGGCTCACCTGACGCATCAGCCGCATTTCATCTGGGGGGTTGCCACCCAATTCCTCTATATCGTCGCTCAGATCGGGATCAACGCGTTTGCCGTGAATTACATCGTGGAAAACGCGATGGTCAAAGATGCGGCCGGGACGACGTCAACCGCTCCGCTCTTTGCCTGGTATGCCTCCCTGACGCACGCGGCCACGCCCGAGGCGACCGCCGCCTACGTGATCAGCTTCGCCATGATTCTCTATGCCGCCGGACGTTTCAGCGGCGCGCCCCTCTCGCGCGTGATCAAGCCCAACGTCATGCTCGCGATCTATGGCATCGCCAATTCCATCGTCCTGCTGCTGGCGATCGCCGACATCAAGCTGGTGTCGTGGATGATTCTCCCGCTCTGCTGGCTGTTCATGTCCATCATGTT
>Ga0182027_10006743_pt1 | contig 17106 bp, 9 predicted proteins | sample 712E1DmetaG_FD_121300 | JGI IMG/M metagenome (GOLD analysis project Ga0182027, IMG submission 121300) | Permafrost microbial communities from Stordalen Mire, Sweden - 712E1D metaG (Illumina Assembly) | ecosystem: Environmental > Terrestrial > Soil > Wetlands > Permafrost | place: Sweden... | reverse complement strand
GATTGCAGCAATCAGCGCATGTGCAATTATTTTCATGAGTAAGTATATCCAATCCGGGCACATGATAAGGTTGAATTTTCATTCCCTCACCGTAATCCATTTTTTCTTTTTTTCGTCCCAATACTGATTACCAAACCAAACTCGACCTTGTTTTCCTATATCATCGAGCATCTTCTTATCAACTTCTGTTTGTTGATTATATCTTTCAATTTCAATAGGGAGAAATGATTGACAACATTTAAGATTAAAACATTCATATCTCCCGCTGGCCTTAATAAAAGACAAAGACATTATTTTACAAGCAGGGCATACTTCCAATTTTGGAATCTCCATGTTGCCATAGTTTCTCCTTTTACATAATTGTTTGTTATGCTACAGCGGTCATTTATTTCATTACTTTAGTTCGGGAGGAAGAAGATAGTAATAGGCGCTTTTCCGACTAGATATACTAAATTTGGTTGAAGCAGCTTGAGACGTTGGTACAACATAAATATTTGTCCCTTCTGTTCGTATTACTTTCCATGATTTTCCTGCCAACCGGAAGGTATTTTCCGTTAATACCATGGATAGAGACCCAAGCGAAGCCCCCGAATTACCATCAACAACAGAATAATCTTGGGTATTTGATATATTGGAATGAATATATCCTTTATCTCCCAGGTCCATTACCTTTTGTTTGGCGAACCACTTTTCATAACTATATTCAATCCACTCTTTTTCTGCTAAGTTTGATAGTATTAATTTCAATTGGTCAGGAGTGCAAAAATCGCTAAATATAGAAAGAAAGCTCTGTTCGAGAATACCTGTGCGGGTTGCAAACAAGCAGGAAAATATTTGTTGAATGATAATTGAATAATCAAATTGATAATTAGTGTGCTCGATGAACCCTTGGTTAGCTAAATCAAACATTTCTTTAAAGGACGACCTATCTTGCTCTTCTTTGCATATACCATAGGCCACGATCGTTTTTTTTCTGCGGTTTCCTCTACCTACTCGTTGTAAGAGTGAGGATACACTCCATGGTACACCATAAAGGATCACAGCATCTATGTCGCCAATATCGATACCTATTTCAAGTGTCATTGTAGCAATGCAAATTCCACTTGGAGACTCTTTCATAAATAGTTCAGCATCTTCACGGACTTTTTTATCGAGTTTACCGTGATGTACAACTATTTTCTTGGAAGGATAAAATTTGGCACATTCTGCGCTTAAGTCCTCCACTTCTGCCCTATAGTTACAGAATATTAGTAACTTTTTAAATCCATTATTTGAAGCAGCATCTACGGCTTCGCCAATCTTATCAAAAATCATATATTTTATTTCTCGGCTGCCGGCTGCAGTAACCAATTTAGGCTCAGTAAAATAACGACTAGCAATCTCAATTGGATTATATAAGGTAGCTGATAAGGCATAAAACCTCGGAACTTGTTTGGTTAATTGCCCAAGACGACGGATAAGGATACGTAGTTGGTCACCCCGGTGAGTATTATCTAACAAGTGAATCTCATCAAGTATTATAAAATTTATATTACCTAGTGCCTCAGGATGCCTACAAATTAGTGAATCCATACTTTCAGGTGTAGTAATGAGAATATCAGGAGGATTATCCAAGGTGAATCCATGCTTATCTCCAGTTTGTAGATCAATTTTAATCTCGATTTGTTGTAAAAGTTCAAAAAGCCGATAATACAAATCGTTACAAAGCGCTTTGGTAGGTACTACATACAAGACTCTAAGTCCTTCGGATGGATTGTTTAAAATGGATTCGATGATAGGAGCGATTACTGCCTCGGTTTTTCCTGATGCCGTCGGTGATGCTATTATTACATTTTCACCATTCAATACCAAAGGTATAGTTCGTGCTTGAACGTCGAATAAATTCCCCCCATATCGCGCAAAAAATATGGGCCAAGTTTTCTTCAATTTTCGTTTGATTTGAATAATATCGTTCATTGATATTTCACTCGATTTCTTCAGGTAAAAGGCTTGGATTATATCTAAGAATATCTAATATTTCGACGGTACCTTTAATAAAATACCTTATTACGCCATTTTGATATTGGGTTTTTAGCTTGACAGTATTATAGGCACAGGTCAACGTCGCATCTGATAGGTTAATGTCCCAACAGGATTTATATAAATTATAAATACGAATAAATATTTCTCTTTGCGAAGATTCTGAGATAGTTTCTAATTTCATAGGAATATGCCCAATTCCCCAATCACCCAACCAGTTTTCCATGTTATATCTGCCATCGGTAAAAGCAAAAACTACCTTAATATTCGATGGCATATCGACACAATAACCCAAATCTTTTTCATGTCCAGAATAGACTAATCGTGTTTTGGCACCAAAGTAACTACCTTCAGGACATGGATCCCATGTCACATTTTCATTTATTAGCCTTGGGTCGTTAGCTGAAAGCATTGTTAACCCGCGGACAAAATGCCATCCTTTTACTTGCTGTATTTTAGTTGCATCATTTACCCTTTCCGCTTCATCCAACGCGATAACCAACCCATTTACTCCTTGAATGCAACGAGTTGCTGCAGCTATCTCGGCAATGAGATGGCAATAGATGTTTGAAGCAGTTCCGTTATCAAAAAAACCGAGACCATAATATCTACCACTGCGATTTCCTTCAACCCAATCCCATAAGTCGGGATCCCCATTGTTCTTTTTTACCAACTCAATAATTGGATTGATATACCCTCTTGGTGAATATATAAATATTTGCTTAGATACTAATTCTCTGATGAAATCCCTAAAAGATAATTCACGGTTGTTTACTCTTAACCTAAACGATGTTACAAATTGCCGATAAATTAATTTGGGACGATAAGGAGGAGTTTCATGGTCAAATTCAGCAGAACATACCGCATACTGATTTTCTGCAGCATATCCATTTATGTAGTCCAATAAATGACTTTTTCCGCTTCCATAACCGCTACGGATTATTAGGGCACCGTTAGAATCTGGTTTCAACCAATTTTTAATAATATTAATTTCTTTATCTCGGCCAAAAGTAAAATTATTAACCGCCCCATAAGGCACTACACCTAATCGAAAAGCTTCAATCATTGACCGTGGTGATGATCCAACGTTACTGAACACTGACGGATTAGCCTTCGCAGTTATCGGTTTTTTAACTATATTTGATTGTATCGTTTGGCTCGCTTGATTTTGACCGATTATTTTAACAGACGTACAAATCATTTCACGAGAATAATCCGAAAATCGTACATTCACAAAATATCCATGATTTCTAGTGGAAATTATTTCACCTTTTCCATACAAATTGTGACTGACTATGTCGCCAACATTTAACATAATTTAAAGCTCTTTAGCCTTTTCCGGTGTGATTACTTGATTTGGGTTGGCTCGAAGAAGATGTAATCCCTGTATCATCTTTCGAACAAATAACCGTCGATATCCGGATTCTGTAAACTGGAGGTCAGCTGCGGCGTGTGCGATATTAACAATAGAATCTTGGAGTACTTGTGAATTATTAAATTGAACCGAAAATGCTTTTTGAAAAACATAAGCAAGTTTTTTACCTATTTGTTGAAGAATTTCCTCCTTTTCCCCTGGCATTTCATCAAGCAATATATTAACACCAGTTGGAGTTGAAGTGTCAAAAACTGTTTTTAGTCTTTGGTTTGCGGCTTCGTAAATACCGGTTTTTCCATCGAGAAAGTTCATACTAGGGGCAGAATAAAAAAACATTGAATTATTTAGACTTCCGCGCCCACATTCATCAATTAATTCCACGAGATTAGAAAGAAAAGTATTTTTATCTTTGCCAGTCATGCTCGATTTTAGTTCAGTTTCATCCAATAATACAATTAATCCCGAATATCCGATCGATTTTGTCCATTGTATAGTTGAACGAATCATTGGAAACGCTGTAGTCGAATCAATCCTATCTAGAATTTGAAAACGTGCATGCCCGTTTTTGCCGGTTAAGTATGGCGATCCCTGTAGCCATTGTAAAATTAAAGAAAAATCATCATCCCTTTCTTCTATCAGACTGCGAAAGGCTTGACAAACTGCATTGCGAAAACTTGTATTCTCAATAAATTTTATCGAATTGACGTACCGGTTAAGCTCGGTAATTAATTCATTCCCTGAGAGCCCCTCGGTTTCCATTTCAGTTCTTTTATTTTGGTACCAAACCCTGATAAAATTGGCGATTCCTTTTTCATACCCCGACATCAACTCCTCCGGAGACATGGGATACATTAAATTATTGGCAATGGCTTTGTAAACAAATTCTAGCTTATGAAAAGGCGTCGATTTCTCTTTAAGTTCAACATAGCTAACTGCGAAATTATATTTCCAAGCCAGTTCCCTGATTGAATACAGAAAATGTGTTTTGCCTCCTCCGTAGTATCCAACCACTAGTTTGAAGGCTTTACCATTTTCTTTACTTATATATGATGATAAATATTCATCCTCAATAGTCTTCAGGTAACTATCGAATCCCGCGGTAAAAAACGAGACTCCATACTCCGGAGGCTGTCCTGAACTACCAACCCTCTCAATTATTTCTCTCGCGACAATTTTAGTTAGAGTTTGCTCAGCCATTTGCTGCCTCCTTAAAATACAGATAACCAAATGATGAACCGTTGCCTTTTTCGTCTGATGGAACCCAGATAAAACCCGTTCTAGACACAGCATCCATTCTAACTGCTCCGACCAAAACTAGGCTCTTTGTACCCAAAGCGTTTTTATTGATGCGAAATAGGTCATAACTAAACTGTGCCCTTGTGTATTCCTTGTAATATTCCTTTAGCGGATTAATGTGGAAACGGTTATCCTGTCTAATTAGCGCAAGTTCATTTAAAATTTGAATAATTTCCGCACGTTCTCCTTCCTGTCTATTTTGCTTTCGGATGATATTTAGGTAAGCTGTATGTAATTGTTGAATTAAACTAGATTCGTTAATAGGTGCATTTAGCTGCACCATGAGACTTTCTATTTTATGAGACACTTCTTCTGGATCCAACTTGGTTTTCAATAATAATTCTTGCCTAGGTCCATACCATAATTGGCAATTCCCTAAGTTAAAGTCTACTTCGATGGTAAAAATACCAGCTTTTAACTCTGGAAACTGTCCTTTTAACTCAATATTTTTCGCTTTTATAAATGATTCTAAAGCTCTTCCAAAAGAATCATGTAGTTGCTTTTTATTAGATTCTATTGTCACCGTATATGCATTTAACCATTCATCTATAGTTTTTTTCCCGTTAACAAATTCCGATGACTGTGTTAACTTGCTTTTTATCGCGTCTATTGTCGAGGAAATCCCATACACATTCTTAATCGGGTCGGCTTCCAAAGATTTAATCTGCTTGAAAGATTTTAAAAGAAATTGATTGGTCTCAACTGACCTATTTAATTTACTTATTACATCAGAAATGATCAGCTCCATTTTCAGCCCTCCACTGTATATTTCCTATACAACAACTTTTAATTCCTACCAAAGAATTTTATTGATTAATACTTATTCTTAATCATCCTTCGGATCAAATCAGGCGACCAGTTATATTAAGTAGACTATGTTAGCTAAACATCCTTATTAATCAATTTACCACGGCTTCATTAATACATCTTTTTTCGCACTGCCGCTTAGTACCCGGGAACAAGATTCCCAGTCAATGTGCTCTATTTTTTCGTAACGGATATCAAAAGGATGTTTGACCGGAACCGAGTCGATAACTTTTTTAGCCTGTTCTTCCTGGCCAATCGCCACGTCTATCCAAACATCCTCTAGTACGTCAGGGACCTGACCAAATAAACCAAATATATTGTGAAGCCTTTCGGAAAGGAGTTGATGAACTCTATCTTCGACTGATCCCAAATAACGCATGTTGTAAACATAGATCGTATCGTTTATCTGTCCAATGCGTTGAATTCTACCTTTACGCTGCTCAAGGCGAGTTGGATTCCAAGGAAGATCAAGGTTGATTAATGTTCCAAGTCGCTGTAAATTTAGCCCTTCGGACGCAGCATCGGTGCCTAGCAATAACCTGATATCTCCACCGCGTACATTGGCCTTAATTGTTTCACGATCTACTGCAGTAAATATTCCATCTTTCCATATACCTGACTTCCCACTGCCAGCATAAACGGCGATTTGTTCATTGGGAAAATCTTTAATTAGTTCCCTTGCCAACCAATCTACGGAATCGAAATATTGGCTAAATATAATGCAACCTTTACTTATCCAATCAGATTTTTTTAAACAATTTAAAACCACTGCATATTTAGGATCACGTTCTCTATTAGCTTCCATAGTTTTAAGGAATAATTCGAGCAATCTTCTTTCCTCTTCGGTTAGAGTCTTAGACATGCTGGTGGATAAAGAGGCATCGTCATCTTCACTTTCAATATCCGAATCGGATACCATGGAGCCAATATCTTGCCACGATTCTAACATTTTCTCTGCTGTGTGCCGACCGGCAGCTATGCTGCTTCCCACTCTTCTTAATAAGAGTGTCCGCAAGAAACCCGAACCTTTCATACGCTCGCCAAGTTTAGCGCAGAATTCCTCAGCTAGGCCATAAGCATCTTTCAAGTATATGGGAAGCCTAATGGCATCTTCGTTTCGGTCTCCAAGAAGTTCCACTCGGATGGGTTTTAAATACGGCTCATTTGTTTCCGGGTTTATTGTTTCTTCCAAGTATTTTCTACTTCTTCGAATGATGTGTCTAATGAACGGATTGTGCTGTTTGACGAAGCGGGGGAACAAAGCCACTACTCTAGCTTTATCAGGCGGCTTTAGTCGATCCCAATCACTGCCACTAACACATGTTTGTTCGTCACTCAACCCTAAGGAACGACGAAGAATCGCAAAATCTCGATATTCGGATGACGGGGGCAAGGGATTACAAATCCATTCCCACATTTCCAGATCATCTTCAATCAGCTCCGCCCTTCCCATTACTAAATCAACAGCTGCTTCAGGTTGCTGTCGCCATTGACTCCATGGACCACCCAATACTGCTTCGCTGCCTCGGCTTAGTATATCCAGCAGGTCCCAAGCTTCTATAGGACGAAGTTGAACAGGTGTCGCTGTGGCTAAAAGCATGCTTTTTGTCCTGGTAGACATCTCATACAAGAACTCAAGTAAATTATTGGGGTCTGGTTTCTCATTGTCATGACCATCCCCCAGATTTTGCCGCCTGGCATTATGGGCTTCATCCACAATAATGCACTCGTAATTCATGTGTTTTAGGAATTCAGCATCGTCACATTTAAATATTGCTCTGGAGGTCGGAACGATTCCTATCCTTCTGGGGCATTGACGGATGGACTGGGGACCAGCGGGTGGATATCCAATTCCATTCTCATCAATCCATTGTTTACCGCTCCACACGGCTGACGGCATGTCTAAAAGATCGTTTAGTTCATCTTGCCATTGCCAGATAAGTGATTTGGGGGCAAGAATCAATACAGGCTTATTCCCAACCAAAACCATTAACTCTGCAGCCATGGCAAGTTGAATCGTTTTACCGAGACCTACCTGATCAGCTAAAACAAACCGTGCCCCTTTTGGATTATTTAAATGAGCATCAAATGCCTGTTTAACAAAATATTTCTGATGTTCCCATAACCCTGCCTCTTTTCTATAAACCGGTGATTCGACAAAAACAGAAGCGGCCAGATGAGAATCCTCATTTTCATTTTCCGGTTTATTCCATGTATCAACAGAATTAAACACCTTGCGCTGACTTATTCTGGCAACGTCTTCAATAACAAATTGAGCTAAGGGTACTGCTGCGTGATGCGTCCACAGGGCATCGAATTCCTCTTGCACCCAGACTACTGCTTCCGGCGATGAATCTTCCCAAAGTAGTTCATAATTAACCTTCCAGGCTAGCCTGGATTCATTTACACTACCCAAGAAAGATGTCTTGCTGCCATCAGCCAGTGAAATTACACCCGCTTTACCGTGAATTAAGCCAAAATACTGGTCAGGAAGAACCTTAACTTGTAACTTACCGCTTTTTAAGAATTCATACAAACGGGAAAAACGGTTTTTAGCTATTTTCCCGCCGGTTTCCACAGCCAATTCAGGTTGGGAGGCACACCATTCTTGTCTTAGCGCCGCCTCAGCCGCACTGGCGGTATTCACATCTTGGGGACGCAAGCCGGAGTTACAGATAATTCTTATTGGACCACTAATAGTTTCCAGTTCTTCCCCCGCTACTTCAAGAATAGAACCGGAAAAATAACCAGCGATGCGGTCATATGCTTTCGCATTGAGCAACCGCTCTGCTAAAAATGACTTGTCCAGCCTTTGTCGTCTTGAAGAGAAACGTTGGATATTATTATTTAATTCCGGGTTATTCATTAAACTCTCACACGTTATCCTGTCGGTTACGAAGTGCGCCGGCTAAAATTGCGGCAGCATTAGCATCTTTATGCCAATGAACCATACCAGTATGCTGCTGCAAACTGCCTAAATATTCCAAAATCTGTATGACTTTTGACCGGTTACCGGCATAGTTTTCAATTTCATTCATAAACCAGGTAATCGCCTCTCGCGGGCTTTCAGTTTCAACCGTTTTAAAAATTCCAAACAGCACTTGTCGTAATAGTGTTCCGCTGAAACCTTCACCGCTCAATTCTTTACGGCCAAATTCACTCGCCGATTTGAGCCGGCTCTGGTTCGCCTTTGTATCTGCGAGAAGCGATTTATACTCTTGGATGCCAAAACCTCTCGCCAGTTCCTGATACACGCCAATCCTGCATTCTGCGTGGCTCTCCATTTCTAACCCTTTTAAATAGAAACGTTCAAAGGCTGATAAAGATTTCCATAGAAACTTATCCATTCCTCGCGGAACAAGGTGGTCGCACGCAATAACCACAGCGTTACGGATTACTTCTTCTACTTGAGATACTTCATTTGAAGCCCGAACGCGAGTAAGTTCATAAGATACATCAATTTCCTCTATTTTCTTTGATGTTAGGACCCGCAACGCTGCCGCATAAGCCGCCAATTGATAATCGGTATCTGCAAAATTTGGGTCACTTAAGTCATCCATTTCCAACATTGAATCAAGCTGACGTCGGACTTCAACCTCTACTTGCGGATAAATCTCATCAAGAAAAGCTGTTTCTTGAGTCTTTTGCTTGCGTAATACTAAAAGAACCGTTCCCTGAACATAATTCCCGTCTTTCATAGCTGAGGGTGTTTCAGTTGAAATACACCATGCTGCAGTCACACGAAGACCGGCAGCCCAAAGAATCAATGTCAAATCTGCCCAAACTCCCGCATCCTGATGGGTGAACATAACCACCTGTAATCCATTATCTGGCATATGTTCTGCCAGCGTATGATAGCACTCAACCATAGACTGTTTGAAATTATTGTCACTTCCTTTGATAGCAAGAGCTCTCTTAGAATCCGTATACCACTCGGAGAAAAGCGATAATATTCGACGTTGATACCAAGCTAAAAAATATTCTGAAATCTCTTCGTATTTTACCGCGTCCGCATAGGGAGGGTCCGTTATCCATAAATCACAATTCTGGCTTATCTGACGTGCATCCAAAGCTAATATTTTAGACCTGCCTGTTACAACGTCTCTACTAATGGTTGGTAACCATGTCGAACGAAGAGCTAGTTGTGGCCTTACCCCAAAATTAAATAATGTGTTTAATGCCTGATTACTAAAAGTTTGAGTCGATTTCTCATTTGCTGCACTTGAATCCCATCGGCAAAGACGAGAATTCCAATCCGCACAACGTCCAACGCCTAATTGAAGCATTACCTTGCATTCCTTAGGGCTATCAAGTTTAGATGACGTTTCTGCGAATAATCCATTTATTAAAAGTTGTCTAGGTGTAAATAAATGATGCCAATATGTCCATCCACGAGTCCTGATAGGCTCATCGGTCTTCGTACCGGGTTCGATATTCCGACTTGGGATATAGCCTTGTTTTTGCCAATTATCAAAACGATCCTTCAACAACATTAGTACCTTTTTCTCTCGTTGAAGATCCTGGGCCGTAGGAGCCTTGTAGTACCTTTGACTCTTTTCTTTCCCTTCTGAATCAAGCCACGTATCGAGCCATCGAATACAATAAAGCCGCTCCCCGAAAATATCATTTTCCCGAGGAGTCACATCCGAATTTTCCCAACCGCGTAAAAGACTTTTACTGTCGCCAAAATACCCGCGCCCGTCACCGCGTATTGATCGAATAGGAGTCTGCGATAGGCAGTGCGGGCAGATCAATTGAGATTCTTTAATTGTTCCTTGTTTTGATACCTCTTCCAATTTAGCATCCGAAACGCCTTGCGTAATCTCGAAATTATAATTACGTCCCTTTTCATCTGCAATAAGAGTAACAACTGTCTTAGTTCGTTTTCCGATAACCCAAGATGGGGATAATGGTATACGCCAACCACATTCCGGGCAGGTTGTTTCCACACAATAAAGGTATGCATCAGCCCTCCACCGCCTGCCGGTTTTAGAGTCAGGTTCTCTGTGTTCAATACCCCATTCCGTAACCTGCTTATCAACTTTTTCGTAAACCATGTGTTCCGCTTCTTTAACCTTGTCTGCTATCGCATCACCACCACCAACAACATTAAGAGCTGCCCAAGTTAACATCGCAGCTACAGGATTAAGATCGCTTCCATAAGAATCACAACCAATTCTAGTCCCTTCAAAAGGAATAGAACCTCCACCGCAGAAAGAATCTCCGATTACCGGAGTGTGCCCAAACCTCCGTTTTCCAAGTTCAATAACCAATTCTGAAAGTGACGACGAATTGGTGCCTAGGTGAGCATTAATAGAAATCCATGATTCTGAAGAAGGCCCTTCGATTTGTTCAGGGCGGGCGCAATATAGTTGCTTCTCATCGTAGGGCATACTAAAAAATATACCCCTTTGTAAATGATTTTTTTCATCAGCCGACAGTTCTTTCTTTAATCTCGCATCATTTTCATGGGAATCCGGTGTGAAAAACCGATTTCTTTCAGTCGGCCCCATGCGTCTGAACAATTCATCAGCAGAGATATTTTTCGTTTTTCGAAGGAGCATTCCGTCATCATCCATAGTCATGATTTTCAAGAATATTTCTCTGTCTTTTACCGGGTCTTCAGATACCGGCAATAATAAACCCAAAATAGTAGCCCGGCACAGTACCAGCGGTTTTCGTCCCCACCATTTACCCAAGGCCGTAAGGGTTTGTCCGGCAACCGCTTTTCGCTCGGTGTAGCTCTCTTTTGATATTTTAGAAACCGGAAACTGGACCTCAATAAAAGAAGAACCTATATCGCATAAATCTTTAGAAAAGTTTAATTTATTATCATTTTGTTTTTCAGAGTTATTCACGAATTATCTTCCTTAATTAATTGAACCGAATCATATTTTTCAGATTCTTTAATCGCGTCGTTTACATAGCGGAAAAATTCGGGTACCATCGGTTCGCTTGAAGGATTCCCTGTAACAGGATTCTCTGTTAGCGCATAACGTATGGCCTTACGCCAACCCCTATTTCGTCCCGTGATATAGCTTCCCGTAGCGGCGGCAGTCATGGTATAAAGCCACCAGCGCTCCTCCGGGGTTAAACCCTGCCAATTAGCGATAGCTATATGAGTTAATGCTGGGTCAGCATCTTCTATTGCCCAGGCAAGCAAGGTAAGTTCCTTACCTAAAATTCGATTTATAACATTAGCTCCGGTTTTCCAACGTCCTGGAGGTTTTCCTTCTTTCTTTAATCTGGCGTTAAATTCCGCCCTGATAATATCAGCGATGTCATTCCATTTTTTCCTGTCTAGCGAACTACGTACTTGACCGTCAGTACGTTCCCCGAAATGCACTGAGCTTTCTAAATTGCCAGGATCCCATGATAAGTGTTCGCTAATCGAAACAGCTTGAGTAACCCCCGCCGGAATAATAACCAGGAAATGAGAGGCGCTCTCCTTCGGGTCAAAACCGAAGGTACCACCTAAAGTATCCGGATTTTGTTTTTTTTCACGTTCCCTCACTACTGGATCACCTCAGCAGATTTATATTCTATCTTAGATTCATTAACCCAATCCAGAAACTGTTGTCCTCTGATAAAGTAAAGGGAAGTCACTTCTATCCCCAATTGGCCCTCCGGAGTAAATCGCCGCAGCAGGTCAGAAGATTCCCTAATGTCTATGGCACTAAGTTTTATTTTTTCAGAAAGGTTAAGTTCAACCCAACGATCAGAAATAACACTGAGTTTTACCCCACTGACGGTAACAGAATAAGTTTTGAGCTTCTCCATAAAATCATAGGACTCCATAACTATATGGTAATCAAAATGGTGATTCCAAATTAAAGGTTTGTCCGGATCAATCGGTTTGTCTCCATCCGGTTTACCCCATGTGATAGGTATGTTTAACTGTTCCGAGATAATACCATCACGGCGACCGATGGCAAGAATGACCTGAGTTCCACGGTGAACTTCCACAGGATCAGCATAAATACCACCGGATAGTTTGGGGTCTGACCCATCGGTTGTATATTTTATCTCTGTTTTTTTATCTGCGTTGGGCGCAGCTTGAATTTCTACCATCTTGGCGCCGCGTTGGCCGGAAAAGACCCTGTACATGAGCGTTAGCTTATTATGCCATAAAAGAGGTTGGCCGGAAGCGTGTGTTTTTGTGGAATCTACTGACAGGAACGACACTTCCATCGCCGATGTCTTATACATTCCATTTTCAACTTGTTGGGATGCCTCGGTAGCATCTCCCCCAATCTCTGCATAAATAGCATCGCCATTTACAGGTATTATTTTCAGATCAACTTCGCCCGTTTTTTCATCCCTAGACCGTTCTTGGATTTGCACAGATGTGGTTTTGGGAGGAGGCGGGGTCCTGTCTATATACCCTGCCTTATCCTCGCGCCATACTTCGCGGAATACCAGGTCATTTTTTATCTCATCCAGCGCATCGCGCCTGTGCCACTGCCATCTGGGATTCATGGCAGCTCGCCGCTTGATGTCTGCCCACATCATAATCGGGGTGGTAAACAGACGTTGTTCAATCTTTTTACGGAAAGTATCGCTTGTCACGTCTTCTGTATATTTTTGTTTTTCCTTCAGCACCTGGATAATTTGATCCTCTCCGTTATACCGATTCCCCTCATACTTCATAAGAAAATCAGCTGACATCAATACATCTTTTTCATTAAGTTGGGAGGGGTAATACAGAGTGGAAAAAGTCTCTTTTGTAGCTGATAAGAATTGTCCCAAAATGCGATCTTTTAGTTCATCAGCCTGCTTGAATTGTGGGTCAGTCTCCGGGACTTTATCCGACGCCATTTCATCTATTATATGTTGAATAGCTTTCAGTCTTTTTGCACTATCCACCAGTGTATCGAAGGTATTTCTGGAACCGGTTAACACTGCTATTCTATTTTTAAAAGTAGTCTGTTCGTAAAACTGGATTAATTGGGGATTCACACCCTGACCAACAAATGGTTCTGAAATGACAAGCGTCGTTTTATCCTGAACTGTTTGTATCTGGTCAATTGAAGGTAAAGGTAAAACTTCTTGGTAACACCAATTGGTTTGAGGTTTAAAGATAATTATAAGCCGGTCCCTGAGTTCTTTGATTGCTTGTTCTCGAATATAAGCTCCGGATAATGATTCCAACTTGGCTACCAGATTCTGGACGTTTCTAAAATATAATCGGCCGTCCCTGTTTGCATGAAGATACCACGCCGCCGTGGATAATTTTTCAAGAACGTCAGATTTGAGACGAGCCAGATTCCTTCCTGGTTCACATAAGTATCCCACAACTTCAGGAATCGTGAGGCCGACAACCGCATTTGGTACATTGGATAGAGAGGCCATAAATATAAGACGACAAGCATCTCTGGTATCTGATGTCCCCAGGTTCTGGTCCATTATTTCGGCCACAGCAGTACCCTGGCTGGCAATATCATGAGATATTGCATTATCAAGGGTTGGGTTAATCTGGCGGATCTCCGACAAAGTCTCTGCATCATTTAGATCTATGTCGTGAACACTAATAAGAAACTTCTTTTCGGCCTCCCCTGTCAGCCATAAGCGTGATGTTATAATGCGCATCAGACGTATGAGCGCACGTGTTTGCTGAAAACCCGGATTCTCCCGAAATCTTGCATATAAATCCTTAATCGCAGGATGAAACGGATAACTGGTTTGGATTAATTGCGCAAATGCTTCAGGCGATTGCGCGGTGATATCCATCTGTTTGGCTTCACGAACGGATTTAGCATACGCCTGAGCTACTTCTGTGACTTCTCTATCATTCGGAAGTGTTTTAAATAGCCGTTTCCGAAGAATCTGATAAAATTCATCGGTATTAATTTGCACAGGCGTCAAATTCATTGAATGCCGCTGTGCTTCATGCTGCAACTGCAGGAGCACTTCTGCAATCTGTGCGCTAGCCTCGGCATATGTCCCCACAAGATCAGTTAAGACAATACAAACGTTACCGAGTTCTTTCTCAACAACGGCTTCAAAGAGGTTAGTTAATGCTGTCGCCGTAACCCGAGATAAATCTGAATTGCCGATAGCAATAGATTTTGCGTTATCCAAATACGGAGGTAACTCATCGAGAAGAATTAGAGTAGGTTTTCCCTTAAGTAAATTAATCCAAGCTGTGCGTCCGGGAGCTTTTAAAGGTGAATAATAGTCTTTAAAATCTGCTTGTTTCCCTAATTGGCGGGCAATTTCACCCCATATACCATTCCGGGCGTCGGTTTCTCTCCCTGAAAAGCAGATCACTTGAACGGGAGGTAATTCTTTCGCATTCGGCAGTTCCGGTAAAACAGATTGGCGCAATTCAGGGTGCTTCGCCAGCATTCCTAGCGTAATCAGATTATGCGTTTTACCGCCGCCCATCGCTTGGGTAAGTTTAAAAACAGCTTGATCAGATTTACCTTCCATTCTTCGGAATGCTTCAATCAGTAAAGTGTGCATTCCCGCCGTGACCCAGTTCTCTTCAAAGAAAGACTTAGCATCAATTTTATTTTCCGCAAGGTGCATTAGATTGAGGACCGTATCCCTCCGGGTAGTGTCAAACACGGTATCACGAGGGATACATAAAGCTTTTATTGATTTCATTTATTTCCCCTGTTATTTCTATTTTTGGCCATCTCTAATCGCATGGCTTAGAAAATGATTGCAAATCTTTCGCGTTTGAAAAATGGATTCTATATTTTATTTGTTAGAATAGCGCTAATAAAAATATTGCTCCAAAACGGAATCCTTTTGATTAGGTTGATTTTAGCACTATCTCTCACATCATACAAGACATAACCATTTTGGAGCAGATAGGTTGATTTGATTCGGCACCTATCAACATAAAAAGTTTCCTTTTTAACTCAACAATAATAGGCATTGTATTAAAGTGTGAAATCTAGCGGACGTTTTTACGGGGGTTGAATAGCCCGTCAAAAAGTGCAAACGACAGTTAACGCTTAATTTTTAAAATAAGTGCCTAAAATTAAAAATCGCCAAGGCATTTTTATATATGGGATAATTGGAATCAACCTCTTTTCGGCATACCGAGAGATAATGTATTATTACATGGAACCTTCCCATATCGTCGCAACTTATGCCTTTGGTTTTTGCTAAGTTTATTTTCTTTATCAGATTCCAATATGCATCTCCTGAAAATACGCTAACAGTGTCCCCCCACCACCACTCATTTAAGGATTCCTTCGGAAATTGATGAAGCCTGCCTGGACAATTCACTACGATTAGCTGAGAATTCATCCCAAATTACTTTGTCCAATTTTCCTCCAGCCGGAAGGCCTACCTTGCCAACCGAATCGACAAAAAGAAAATTGGCGAGTTTTTTAGTAACACCATTTGGATTCCTAAAATTCTTCCCTCTATTTTCATTAGGGTGAATGGGTAGATGATTCAATATCTCACTTAACTTTATAACTTCGCTATTATTAGAGCTTATACTCCCAGAGTTCTCAGAGTAATTAATGCGAAAATAGAGATCAAGTGCTAAGATTAGTTCCTCTCGCTCCCAATTTGGATTCTTCTTTTGCAGTTCGTCGTCCGACACACCTGGCTGTCCCTGTTCAACGAATTTGACGTTCCACTCGTCAGAAGTAAGTTCGATGGTCTCCATTGCCTGAAAGCAAAATTTCCGGATACTCTCGGCAGATAAGTTTACTTCTATGAAATATCCGTTTTGAAGTTGGCGTGTTGATCTGAATACACGTGCATCTTTTCCGAGGTAGCGTGGAAAATTTTGGGCGATTATCTCAAATTTTTCAGGCTCAACGTAAGCAATTGTATCTAGTGTCTGTTCTAATACATCTCTCCATGAACGGACTTGGAACTGCTGACCTAGTATCTTTAATTCTGTAGGCATGGTTCCCGTGACCTCTTTCATATCGGCAGAACTTGGGTTAATTTGTCCGAAGTAGGGCCAAACAGCTATGGCCTGTTCCGCTAATATCTCTGCTCGTTTCTCAATTTCCAACCGAGTCCAAGCAGAAAGAGCAGAAAAATATTTATTAATTTCCAAGTGACTATCGTTGTATATCTTCTTTTTTGTTTCAAAATCTCCATTGGATAGCTCGGTATTGTAACCCGTCAAAGTTAAATTACCGATTGTATGAAGTAAAAGTTCTTGTGTGATCTCCCAGTCTTGTCCAAGATGATTTTGCCACCACTCTGAAAGAGTTTGAGGCATTACATGTTCAATGGTTAAATTGTCATATGGGGCTGCTTCTTTGTGGGCAAATGATTCCTCTATCGTTTCAAGAATAAGTTTAGTTTTAATTTGTCTGGCTCCCGCTCCATAAAACTTGGTTTCCTTAAAACGTAAACGAAATTCGCTATCTTTGGGATAATCCCTGCTCTGTAGAATAATCTTAAACCCTTCAGAAGGGATGTCCGAATATTTTGCCATTAACTGGGGATAGATTGCGGGGAAAATCTTGTTTAACTGGCTTGTTGGTACATTACATACAAATCTACGAATTAAGTAGTTCTCAAGGGTCTTAAGAATATTAACAAAGTCAGCTTCACTTATTTTGTTATCCGCATAATCGCCATATATATTCAACAGCATTGGGTAAGCCGTTGTTACTTCAATC
>Ga0182027_10006742_pt1 | contig 17108 bp, 16 predicted proteins | sample 712E1DmetaG_FD_121300 | JGI IMG/M metagenome (GOLD analysis project Ga0182027, IMG submission 121300) | Permafrost microbial communities from Stordalen Mire, Sweden - 712E1D metaG (Illumina Assembly) | ecosystem: Environmental > Terrestrial > Soil > Wetlands > Permafrost | place: Sweden... | reverse complement strand
CATTGGACACGTTTCGAACTTTTGTGGCCTGAAACGCAGTCCGCTCGAACCAGTTCAACTTCTTTCAGACCAATGGCGTACGCGCAATACTGGCACGCCCATCCAGGCTGGGCGCCCAGCCTGGACGCATCTCGAACTTCCGCGCTTCTGTGCCAAAGCTGGAGTGGGCTCCCAGGAGGCACAAATGTGAAAGTGATACCGAATGCGGTATCGTGGTAAGTGTGGCTGACGGCAAAACTCTTCAGAAGATGCGCAAGAATCCGATGGGCTGGCGCATCGAAGAATTGCAGGCGGTAGCGGAGGAAAACTTCGTTGAGTGGCGCAGACCCGGCCGGGGTGGCAGCCACGTGATTTTCAGCGCGCCCGGTGTGAGGGAGATCGTGTCAGTGCCGGCAAAGCGTCCGATTAAGCCGGTCTACATCAAGCAGTTTTTGGCGCTGGTCGACGCCGCGGGAGGTATCAGAACCAAGTGATAACAACTTCGAATCGAGATCTTGACCAGTATCAGTTTACGGTTCGCCCATTGTCAAAGGAAGAGGGTGGCGGCTACCTGGTGGAGTATCCGGATATTCCCGGATGCATGTCCGACGGCGAGACCATTGAAGCGGCGATCACGAATGGCCGGGAAGCCCTGCTCGATTGTATGGAGGTGTTCAAGGAGTCGGGCCGAAAGATACCAAAGCCCAGTATCGAGGCCGCTCAATGGCGCCAGCGCCTGCCCCGGACCCTCTACTCTAAGTTAACGAAGCAAGCCGAAAACGAGGGCGTCAGCATCAATAGTTTGGTGACGGCAATCATCGCGGAGGCGATCGGAGCTAAGCAGGCGCATTAATAAGTGCCGATGGGATGGGTCTGGAACCGATTTGGCAATTCTGATGTCGAGCGTTAAAGAGCCGGAGCCGCGACGCCATCAGTACGTGCCGAGATGCTGGCTCGCGGGTTTCACTGAGACCGGCGACAAGGATTGTAAGCTCTGGGTGACTGGTCTGTGCCGCCGGAAGCAATGGCAGACCAGCCCAGGTAAGGACTCTGAGCAAGGGCTCTGAGTACCGATGGTCGCTTTACGCGATGACACCATCGCGCTGCCATTAGGCATCGGCATCGGAGTTTTGTTCGAACGGTGGGTGGGCTCGCCGCTGACCGAGGCAATTCGCGAGCGGCGCAAGACGGGTGGCGAACTCGGCCCAAGCGCGGAGTTGATTCGTCACGTCTCGCTCAACTGGACTAGCACGAAGCCCATGACCAGGCCCAGGTCGCGCGCAAACACGCCGGGCACGGCCCTAGAGTGCGCTTCCGCGAGAGCACTCCTTTCTCCCCCCCCGGCCTGCCACTTCACCCGATTGCCGCCGATGTCGGGCAGACGATTGTCGGCATGGCTTGCCGCGTGCCAGACCCGACGGCAATCGAGATCATTCTCGGCGGGGTCAGTCGCACTGCCACGGTGGAGGAAGCCGAGATCCGGAGTTCCATGCGGCACCTGTTTGCTGGCCGGACGGCCGCTGTTCAATTCAAAGACGAGTTGGAGTAGCGGGGCACGGAACCGGTCTGGCGACAGGCGCACTATGCCGCGATGCTGTCGGCTGAGAAGCTTGAAGGGCGATCCGGGGCAGCGTCCCCGACCGCCCTTTCCTGAGGAGGTCCAGCAGATGGTCCGCGCGCGTTTCAAGTTCGCATCCCGTCGGGCGCTCACTGCCGTGCTCGTAGCCATGACGGGCGCGGCGGCTTCCGGCCAGCAGGCCGGCACACCGGAGCGCGTGGCCCAGGTGCGCGAGGAGTCCCTGGGGTCCGCGCCAGCCGGGTTCTACCTGGTCGGCTTCTATGAGAACGGCTCCAAGGCTCTCTATTCCACCGACAGGCGCATCGATCCCCGTCTCAATTACTTTGGTAAGGGCGGCGGGCGCATCGAGGGCAACTTCCTCACGGAGGGTGGGCAGCGCTTTGACGACATGCTGGTCGACATACCCATTTCCACCAGCCCCGACCAGCACCATCTGGCGTTCGTCATGGCGGCCAAGCCGCCCAAGAACCGCCCGCCTGCCTGGAACCTGGTCTACGACGGCAAGGTGATCGACCTTCACGCGGATGAAATCAAGGGGCTGACCTTCAGCCCCGACGGCAGCCATCTGGCGTGCGTCATGGCGACCAATCCTCCCAAAGGCGGCCCGCCGACCTGGAACCTGGTCTACGACGGCAAGGTGGTCGACTTTCACGCGGATGAAATCAAGTGGCTGACCTTCAGCCCCGACAGCAGCCAGTTGGCGTTTGCGGTGCGGCGCGGAACCAAATGGCAGATGTCCAACCCGAACAAGCCCGACAACCCCATATGCGATTATGTGTCGGAGCCGGTTTTCGATCCCGAAGGCCGGCATCTGGCGTACTACTCGACCGTGGGCTACATCCTGGACGGCCGCGTGGTTCTGCCCAACGATCGAACCAAGTGCATGTCGGGCGATTCGCCGGGGGGGGGCCACAGCCTTCAGCCCCGATGGGAAATCCTGGGTGGTTGGTGTTTCCAACTGCAAAGGAGACTGGTCCTACCTGGTGAACGGCAAGAAGGAGGAGGGGGTGTACAAGATTCTGGGACCGTTCCAGTTCAGTCCGGATAGTCAGCATACCGCCTACGGTGCCGTGCGGCTCAAAGCTGGCTTCGCCTCGGGCAAGGCGTTTGGGACCGTGGTCGTGGACGGGAAGGAGTCGGGCCAGTACGAAGTGCGGGCCACTGGCACGGTGACTACCGGCCCGCAGTCGCTCAATCACTTCCGTGATTCCGTCTCGTCCCCCGTCTACAGCCTCGACGGCCGGCACCTGGTTTACATAGCCCAGTCCGCGTTGGGCAGCGCGGCAGTGGTGGTTGACGGAAAGCCCGGTCCCGAGTTCTCTCAGATCATCGTCGAACCGGCAATGTCCCGGGATGGGGAGCATTTGGGCTATCTGGCGATGCAGGACAAGATGCTGGTCCAGGTTCTGAACGGGAAGGTGACCGCCCTGGGCGACGTCGTCCCCGCGAAATCCTTTTCCTTGGCCGAATCGGCGGAGATCTCGCCCGATGGGCTGCGCCTCGGCAGCATCGTTACGAAAGTCGGGCTCGCTACGAAACTCGGCCGCACCGACGGGTACCCCATCGATGTCGGCTCGACCCACGAGCACCGGCGCATGCTGGTGGATGGCAAACTGGAGAACGAATACGACTGCATGGAGATGTCCCCGCTCATGTTCAGTCCCGACAGCCTCCACCACGCCTACTTCGTGAAGCGAATCAAGGGACGAAACGAGAAGAGCATGTTCGTTGTGGATGGGTTCGAAGGGCCCCCGTACGACGGCATTCCGACCGATGTGCCCTTCAGGTTTCAAGGGCCCGTGATCACCTTCATCGGTCTTCGCGACGGCGTGCTGTACCGCGTCTCCCAGCAAGCCCCCTGATCCGCCTGAAAACCCGGAAGAGACAAGCCCGGAAGGATCCGGTTGTGGCTACGCTCAATGACTAAGTGAGCACTCGGTTACTGTTGGGGCTTATCGAGGATCACCTTCATCTCCTCCCGAGTAAGCCGGTTGCTCTGGAGCAGTTTCGTGATTAGGGCATCGGCGGTCTGTCTGGCGGGTCTGGCGAATCACGTGACGACCCACGCCTTTCGGCGTTCGTTTGCGGTTCGTCTACCGGAAAACGGCTATGATAGTCGAGCCATCCAGGAGCTTTTGGGTCAATCGGAGACAATCTAATGTCACACTCGAGAATTGGTTTTGCGTTGAGTCTGGTTCTGACGTTGGTGTTCGAATTGTCATGCTCGTCAAAGCCAGCTAAGTCACGCGAGGAAATTGCGGCTCAACAGGCTGGTTTTTTTGGGGCAATAAGGAAAGGCGACGCAAAGTCAGTCAAAGCATTTATCGATAATGGTGCGGACGTAAACGCAAAGGACGATTATTCCGGAGATACCGCTTCGATTCTGGCATCGAACAATCCTGGGTACACTGAAATCGTCCGTATGCTCATCGATGCGAAAGCCGATGTGAACGCAAGGGGCAATGGCGGCCAAACCGCGCTGCTGTGGGCGTCATGGGATCCGATATGGACGGGCAATACCAGGACGGCTATGGTTCGAATGTTGATTGATGCCAAGGCTGATGTGAACGCAAACGACGACGCTGGCTTTACAGCACTGATACGGGCGTCGGAAAGCAACACGAATTCTGTCCTGACGATCACCGACACAAACGGTAAGGCAGCGGTGCGGAAGATTGCCAGCCATCGGGAAATAATCCGCATGCTGATCGATGCAAAGGCTGATGTGAACGCCGAGAGCAAGGATGGCAGGACCGCGTTGGTGGTGGCATTGTACAAAAGGGACGCTGAAATTGTTCGCATGCTGAAAGAAGCCGGGGCAGATGATGTTAGGGCGAAGCAATTGATGATGAGGCAAGCTGAAATTGTTCGTATGCTGAAATAAGCCGGGGCCAAATAGGTATTGCGCAGCTCGTGTAATCAGGCTCCGGGGTGCGCACTGCGAATTCTCGCCAAATGAACCGGACGTGCGGCGTGAAATACGTGCGTTTATTGCCGGTCTGAAGTAGCCGTTGAAAGCCACCCGTTCGCCAAGTTGGCTCCCCAGTCTGGACACGTTTCGAACTTTCGCGGCTTGAAATGCAGTCCGCTCGAACCGCTCCAACTCCTTTCGGGCCAATGGCATGCGCGCAAAACTGGCACGCCCATCCAGACTGGGTGCCCAGCCGAGATCAGTCTCGAACAACGTGAGAACGAGCATCTTCGAGCGATGGCCTGTCAGGCTGTTGGCGGGCCGGTTAATGGTACGACATGCGCCGGGTTCGCGCCCACGGGCTATTCTCTTTGCAGGAGGACGTGCGAGTGCGGACAGTCTGGGTTCTTGGAGCTGGCGCTTCGAAGGCGGCCTACTGCGGCATGCCGCTCGTGAAGGACTTCATGGAGGAAGCGTTCCACCGTCTGCGTCTCTCGGGGAACCAGGGGAGCAGGCTGCTGGATTTCATCCGCGGCGCTTACGGGTACGAAGAGCCAAGGGATGTGAACGTTGAAGAACTCCTGACATTCGCTTGGTGCGATGTGTCCCGTTTGGACAGCCAGGGCGACTCCGTGCTCCGAGATCCGGAAAAGTCGGGCCGGCTGTACCACGCCCAGGACGCCCGCCGGACTGTGGAAAACGTGATCGTCGCGGTGCTGTTCCAGGCGCAGCGGGAGTGTATGCAGATAGGCGATCGGGTCCACAAGTCCCTCGCCGAGAAGGTAGACAAGACCCAAGACACAGTAATCAGCTACAACTACGACCTCCTGGCTGACGAGGCCCTCTGGAAGGCCGAAAAGGCATCATCGGACGACTATGGTATTGCGTTCGCCGGTGCGGTCGATGGAATTCCAGGCCCTTCGGCTCGCGAAGAATATGTACGCGAGCCGGAGATTCATCCGGGCTGCCAGGAGGCCAGCAAAGGCGTGCCCATCCTGAAGCTGCACGGCTCATTGAACTGGCTTGGCCTTGAGCACTGCAGCCTCTTCAAACGTGAGCCTGAAGTCTTCTATCTGCGCGAGGCCATAAACATCTCAGTCGGACCAGATTTCTGGTGGACTGGCTTCGGCAGCTTGCGGGCTGCCAACGGCAGTAATGACATTTCACAGTCCGGACGCCTTCGACCGATCATTGTTCCTCCGACGTTTGCCAAGGATGCCCTGAGGGGAAGCCCCATGGGGAAGCTCTGGCCCAAGGCGAAAGAGGCTCTTGAGAAGTGCGACCGCGTAGCGATCATCGGACTGTCCTTGCGGGAAGCTGACTACCAGACACGATGGCTGCTTCGCACTGCGCTCGCTGCCGCTCGCCCGCGCGACATCGAGATCGATGTGGTGAACCCGAGCTCTGAAGATCGGAATCGCCTCAGCGCGTTTTTCCTGGGTTTGGGGAGGGTTGTTCCATACGAGTCCATTGACCGGTTTCTCGACGGCCGGCCGACGGCATAGGCGCGTTGCCGATACCGCGCAACTCTTGTGGATGCGAGGCTTGCCTTGGATTCTTGCCGGCTGGATACATTGCCCTGCTCCGCGGCAATCGTATAGACTGAATGCAGGAAGAACCATGAGCAGGGAATTCGTTGAACGCCGGAATGAGAGCTTTTATTTGATCGAAAGTCGTGTGCCATTAGCCCACGTTGTGCGGGAATTTCTGCGCGGGGAATCCCCGGAAGCCATTCGGTCACATTATCCGGCGTTGCGCCTGGAGCAGGTTTACGGTGCGATCACATTTTACCTGGGAAATCAGAAGGATGTGGAAGCCGACATTATGGAGCGCGAGCGCGAAGAGGATGCGTTCACCACAGCCCATCCAGCGCCTCCCGAAGTCAGGATGACGTTCGAGCGTATGCGGCAGCAAAGCGCTTCGCGGCGAAGCTGAAGAATGGTCCGCTTTCTGGCGGATGCCAGTCTCCACGATGCGATTGTCACCGGGTGCCTCCGCCGTGAACCGGCAATCGATTTTCTTTCGGCCCATAAGGCCAGGCTGGAAGGAGTTCCCGACCCTGATGTGCTCGCCTTCGCCACGAAGGAGAATCGGATTCTTGTCACTTCTGATCTCCGGACGATGCCCCGCCACTTCGGAGACTTCCTTGAAGCGAATGGCCGGTGCGCGGGCGTCTTTCTTGTCAAACAGAGAGCGCCCCTGGCCGATGTCATTGAGGCACTCGTGCTGGTGTGGGCCGCTTCCGCCGCGGACGAATGGAACAATCGGATCGTGGAGATTCCTCAGCCGTAAACCAAGGGCCGCTGGCCCAGCAGGTACGAGTTCGAATCCCGTCTGGGGTTTTGGAATTTGGCTCCCCAGTCTGGACACGTTTCGAACTTTTGCGGTGCAAAACGCGGTGTGATCGAACCATTCCAACTGCTTCCAGGCCAATGACATCCGCGCGAGGATGGCCCGCCCGTCCAGCCTGGGCGCCCAGCGGGACCTTCCTCGAACCCAGGAACGGGCGCCTTCGAACCGGCAATGAACGACAGGGGGAGGCGTGCAGCCAGAAACGTACTACACTCTACCTCGGAGGACATGCTGATGAGCCAGGACCCGGCGCGGGTATTTGTAAGCTGCGGGCAAAGGGACTGTTGTGAGAAGGAGGTCGCGAACCGCGTAAAGGACGTGCTTGAGAAACTGGGCTACGAACCGTACCTTGCAGTGGACGAGCAGAGCCTGCGTTCTCTTCGCGAAAACATTTTTGAGCGGCTCCGCGACCGAGCCGAGTACTTTCTTTTCGTCGATTTCTGCCGTGAGAAGATTGGCGACGGGCCCGACTGCCGAGGGTCCATGTTTTCGCACCAGGAACTCGCGATAGCCTCCTTCCTCGACTTTGGTGACGACTTTCTCGCTTTTCAGGAGCAGGGCGTTCTGAAACGGGACGGAATGATCGGTGCCTTCCAAGGCAATGTTACCGGGTTTCAGGATCGCTCAAAGTTGCCCGAAATGATAAAAGGACGCGTGGAAGGGAAGTGGCAGAATAATTGGCGACGCAAATTGGTGTTCGCCGACGACCCAGACTGCGAAGCCGTTCCGCAACGGTCAGGCACAACTGGTTTTTTCTTCCACGTCAGAGTCATGAACCGCCACAGACGAGCCACAGCGCGGAACTGCTATGCCCTTCTACGCTCAATTGGAGGCTCGGCCGCGAGTCAGCCAACCCCATTCGAGTCGGCGGAGGTTAGGTGGGCTGGCTACCCTCTTCCCAACGCCATTATTTCCCCGGGGAGGTGTTTCCGGCGGTTCGACGCAGTCTGGTTCGACTCCGCCGACCCGCTGTCCCCACGCTTCAATATATTCTCGGACTGGCCTCGGAACCAGCCGGCACTACGGGGCCCGCGCAAGTGGACGCTGGAGTATGAGGTCATCTCCGAGAACGTGCCAGGCTCGACCATATCCCTGGCACTGGACGTCGGCAACGACGGCACGGTTCGGTTCGGGCAATCGGCATCCCCTGTTCGAATTGCTCAGTTAAACGGTTCGGGGATTGATGATTTCAATAGAGCTCAGGCGGCCGGCGTTCGGGATCTCGAATCGCGCACAGACTCGACGGCGAGCCGTAGTTGTCCGCCGGGCGACGAGGAGTCATAATTGAAGCGATCTCGTGGATCGGGCCATGTCCCCTGCGTCACGGCGGGCGGGGTAGAGTGATAGATCTAACAGGGAGGACGGAACGATGAAGATCAGGATTCAAGTCCTTTTTAATGCGACGCATACAAATACGTTGCAGCACCCGCCAATCGTGTCGCTGGGCGATGGCGTGCCTCAGTCGGCAAGATGCTTGACTTATGAGTTGTTCGACTACTTGAGGCGCGCCGGTGTCTCAGACAACGAAATCGACGAAGCAGTACGGGAGATCGAACAAGTGGGCCAAACAGTCTTAGAATCGGCCGCGATCACCGAGGCTGACCTCAAACGCATTTTGGAACCACCTGACGACCTCGGCAAGGTGTTGATCGCCGAAGCCAGGCAAGGAAAACTTTCATAGCCGGGCTGTTCTGTCGGCGGTCGGGCCTCGATGTTGGCAGCTTGCGCAGGGCGTGGGTAGGCCCCCATCACACCATCCCTGCGCGGCTCCCAACCGATGCCTCAGCGCGGGCTCAGTGGTGGTCCCTGCGGAACGCATCAAAGTTCGTACCCCGGCATCGTACGCCTTGAAGAAGCGGTCCAACTTCTCTGCGGCCTTCGGGTTCGCGGTCCTGGATTCGTTCCGGCAATTCTGAAGTGGCTGATTTCATTGGAACCGTTCGAGCGCGAAACTGGGGTCGCGCGTAAAGTACAGAAAAGGAATGCCGATCTGAACTGGCTCCCCAGGCAGGACTCGAACTTGAGAACCTTCCCTTGACTGACACCGTCTGCCGCACCCAATCTTTCCCGGCTGCTATTTCGCGGGCTGCGTCTGAGGCGGCCGCCAGAAATCGGTGCTCGTCTCCTCGGTTGCGTTCCGCGCGCTGCCGAACGCATTCCCTTCCAGCGCGACGCCCTTCATCTCGCCCGGGGCCACCGAAAGAAACGTGCCCGTGCCGGTGAACGCCCGGCTGCCGCGCACCACCGCGCCCGGGCAACGGTCGAGCCGGATTACCGGGCTTCCCTCCGCCGGCTTGCGCGTGGAGACGCCGTCCAGTTCCAGGTCCTGGGAATCGCGGATCAGGAACGCGGGCCCGTCCTCGGCATTCATCTGCACGTTGCGCAATTCCAGCCCGGTGGTGTGGTGCGCTCGCAGCCCGCCTCTGCCCTCAGCGATCACGTCGCTGATCCGCAGCCCCTCGATGGGCATTTCCGGCAGCCCTTCGATGTTGATGGTCACGGCGCTGGCGGGCCTGTTGCGGGTGGCGCTGCTGATGCTGACCGGGTTCCAACTGTACTGCGCGGCGCCGCGCGCGCGGCTGATGGTCAAGTGGCCGATGGAGATGTTGCGAAACACGGGCGTACGCCGCGAAACCGGTTCCTCGGGGGCGGGCCTCTCGCCTTGCATCTGATAGTACTGCGACACGTTGATGGCGCGGCCCACATCTTCCATGGTCATGTTCTCGATGCGGATATCCTCCACCGTGCCGCCGCGGCCGCGCTCGCTCTTGATGTGGATTCCGCCTTGCGTCCCCTGGCAGACCACGCCGCTCACCAGCACGTTGCGGATACTCCCGGAAGTCTCGCTGCCGATCGTCACGCAACTGGAGCCGCGATGCACCACCATGTTGGTGACGGTCACATTCTCGGTGGGCCGGTTGACCCGCAGGCCGTCGGCGTCTTTCCCGGCTTTCAGGACAATCGCGTCGTCGCCGTTGTCCAGATAGCAGTTGGAGATTCGCACGTCGCGGCTGGAATCGATATAGAGGCCGCCGGTGAACGCCCCCGGAAACGTCTCCAGAGAAACGTCGCGAACTACCGCGTTTTGCGAGTACAGCAGGTGGACCGACCAGAACGGCGCGCCGATCATGTGAATGCCTTCGATCAGAATGTTCCTGCTTTCCGTCAGCCGGATGAAAGAAGGCCGCAGAAGCGGCGCGACTTTGAGGTACTCCTCTTCCGGTTGCGGCGTCTGCCGTTGCAGCAACTCCAGGAGGCGGTTCCAATCGGGTCCGAACGCGGAGCCCGGCCCGGAATCGCTGCGTGGCGTGGGACCGCTCATCAGCCTGGTCCACTCGGCATTATCGGTCGTGATGACGCCGCGGCCGGTGATCGACACGTTTTCCAGATCGTGTCCGCCGATCAGCGGCACCGGGCCGATGGTTTCGATGCCTTGCGTTCTGCCCTTGGCGTAGGGAAGCCGCATGGCGGGGAATTGCACCGTCGCGCCGGCTTCGATATGGAGCACCAGGTTGCTGACCAGTTCGATGGGGCCGCTGACGTACTTGCCGGCGGGAACGTAGACCGTTCCCCCGCCGGCGGCTTGGGCGGCCCGAATCGCGGAGCGGATCGCCTCCGTGGCCGGCGCCGAGCCATCGGGGCGGGCGCCGTAATCCAATACGTTGAACTGCGGACCGGCGCTCCAGGCATTCGCACCGATCAGTAGCACCGCAACCGGCAACAGCCGGCTTCGCAGGGACCTCCGCATAGCACCTCCGGAAGGTCTCAGTTTATGCATTGCGGCGGTTGGCGTCAAACTGCCGGTAGGGCTGCCGCGGCCGCCGGGCGCTCCGCGGCCCCCGCAAGTTGTAACCGGACTGTGTGGCGTCCTTCATTCCCCAGTCATCTTCATAGTTCAGAATCCGTATATCCACCATTGCTTTTGGAGCCACTTCTTTATGAACCAACGCTTACGGAGCCTTGCGCTCGTTGTCTTCGCCTGCCTGCCCCTTGCGGCGCAGGTGGATCATGCATCACTCAGCGGCACGGTTACGGATTCGAGCGGCGCCGTAGTTCAAAGCGCCAGAGTCGAGACCGTTTCGGCCGAGACCGGCTTTCGACGCCAAACCCTTACCGGAACCGGCGGAACGTACCAGATCCCGGGCCTGCCGATCGGCATTTACACCGTCACGTTTACCAAGGAAGGCTTCAAACCCAGCGAGTTCAAAGGCGTGGAACTGTCCGTCGGGCAGCCGCGAACCCTTGACGCCGCTCTGCAGGTGGGCGCCAACTCGGAGACGGTCGCGGTACTGGCCGAGGTGCAGACGCTGAACCGGACCTCCGCGGAAGTCGGCGGCCTGGTGGAAGCCGAGCAGATCAAGGAGATCCCCATCAGCGGGCGGAACTGGGGCAGCCTCATGCTGCTCGCGCCCGGCGCCATCAACTACGGCGACGGCGCGCAGCGCGCCATCCAGTTTAACGGCCATTCGCTCGATGACAGCAACTTCGTCTTCGACGGCATCGATACCAGCGGCGTCCAGGAACAGACGCAGAAGGCCGACACCCGCTTGAACATCGCGCTCGACTCTATCGCCGAGTTTCGCGTCAGCACCGCCGTCTACACCGCCGAAACCGGCGCCGCCGGCGGGGCGCAGGTCAGCGTGGTTTCCAAAAGCGGCTCCAACGATTACCACGGCAGCGCCTTCTACGCCGAACGCAACGACAAGCTGGATGCCCGCTCGCCGTTCGACGGTTCGACCCTCCCCGCCTTTACCCTGAACCAGTTCGGCGCCAGCTTCGGCGGCGCCATCGTCAAGAACAAAGCCTTCTTCTATGCCAACTACGAGGGATTGCGCCAGAGCCTCGGCGAGACGTTCGTCAACGTCGTGCCCAACGCCGCGTTTCGCGCCCAGGTGTTGGCCACATCGCCCGCGCTGGCGCCCCTCGTGAATGCCTATCCCGTGGGGACCGTCCATCTCGACAGCATCACCGACCAGGTCACCAACGTGGCCACCGACACCGTGCGCGAAGACGCCGGCATGTTCCGTTTCGATTACCGGTTCTCGGATGCCACCACTTCCTACGTCCGCTACAACATCGACGACGCTTACATCGACAGCCCCTCCGACGCCCTCGGGAGCCATGGCGTAATCCCCCATATCCCCACCAATGTGGTTTTGCAGTTTCAGCACATCTTCTCGCCCACCACCATCGATGAAGCTAAATTCGGGTTGAACCGCGCCAATTACCACAACTGGGGCTACGGCTCGGCGCCCGTGTCCCTAAGCGTCTCGGGGTACTTTGACGGCGTCAACGGCACTTCGCTCGACACCGAAGTTGGCACCACGTTCAACTACATCAACACGCTCACCATGGTGCGCGGCCGTCACACCCTCAAGGCCGGCGTGGAAATCCGCCGTATCCGCCTGAATAATTCCGGTAATACGCTCACCACGCAGTCGGTCACTTACGCCGACGCCCCCAGTTTCATCGCCAACGCTGCGCAGTCGGCCACTTACCTCCAGGGCGAGGGTGTAGTCGGCAACCGGCGCACCTTCGCCATGGGCTATTTCCAGGACGATTTCAAAGTGAACCAGGAACTTACTCTGAACCTGGGGTTGCGCTACGAATATTACTCGGTTGCCCACGAGATTCTGAACCGTTCGGCGGTGGTGGACATAGCCGGCTGCGGCGGCTTCTGCCCCAAGGGCACGCCTTACTACGATCCCAACCCCAGGGATTTCGGCCCGCGCATCGGCATGGCCTGGGCGCCGCGCGCGCTGCACGGCAAGACCACTATTCGCGGCGGCTTCGGTATTTACTACGGCGGCAACCAGAACGACGACTTCAGCGATCCGGCGGAAAGCGCCGTGCCGCGCTACTCGCTCGCCAATACCGATTTTCCCGCCCTATCTTATCCTCTGGTGGCCTTTCTCAACCCCGCCAACCAACTCTTCAGCCCCAAGGCCATCTACCGCCATCGCAAGGACCTCTCGTACAACAACTGGGACTTCGTGGCGCAGCAGGAAGTGGGACACGGCTTCGTCGCCCAGGCGGGCTACGTGGGCAGCGAAGGGCATCATCTCTTCGATAAGTACACCCTGAACCTGATCAATCCGGCTACCGGCAAGCGCACCTTGTCCGCCTTCGGTTCTTTCGGCGAGAAGGCCAACGACGCCAACAATAACTTCAACGCCCTGCAGGCTTCCATCCAGCGCCGCTTCGTCCACGGGCTGCTGTTCCAGATGAACTACATGTGGTCGCACGGCATCGCGGATGCTTCCGACGGCTCGGGCACGGGCATCGGCTTTCAGGATATGGGCTGCCGCGCCTGCGACCGCGGCAGCACCGACATTGACGTGCGCCACACCATGACCAGCAACGGCGTCTGGCAGTTGCCCTTCGGGCCCGGCAAGCAGTATCTCACCAGCGGTCCGGCTTCCAGGATCTTCGGCGGCTGGTCGCTTTCCGGTCTGGCTACGGCGCGCACCGGCAAACCGGTGAACATCACCATCTCGCGCAAAGCCGCGGCCCTGCCGGACGGCAACACATCGGGGCAGCGGCCCAACCTGGTGCCAGGCGTTTCGATCTACGCCGCCAACCAGAGCATCCCCAACGTGTGGTTCAACCCCGCGGCGTTTTCCACTCCCGCGTCGGGAGTCTGGGGCAACCTGGGCCGCTACATCGCCAACGGCCCCAACAATTTCGAAATCGATACCGGCCTCCAGAAGCGCTTCCGCTTGACGGAGAGACTGGGCCTGAACTTCCGGGCTTCGGCGTTCAACCTGTTGAACAATCCGCAATGGGGCAACCCGTCCGGCAACTTGTCCTCCGCCAGCTTTGGACGGATCACGAGCGTTCTGAACACCGGCGCGACCGGCACCGGCGCCCCGCGCCGTGTGGAGTTCATGTTGCGCGCGGAGTTTTGAGTTTCGGCTGTGAGTCCCTACGCCGGCGTGCCAACCCCTGCGCTCGGGACCCCGCACGGAACCGCGACCGTAAGGGAGCGGCCCGCGGCAAAGGCACGATACCTCGCGGCCGTTGCAATTCGTTTTGGTAGGGCTCGGAGGAGGTCCCACGCGACAGGCCGCCCCGTCAGAGGGCGGTCGCGCGTGGAGCAGTCGAACGAAGGAGGGACACCATGACGCTCAAATTCACTCGCCGGCAGTTCGCCCAACTGGCGCCCGGCCCGTTTCTGCTTTCTCTGGCCGGACGCGGTTCGGCGGCGCCGCCTCCGACGGCCGCTCCGGGAGCGACCCCCACGCGAATCGTTCTCACCTGGGCCGGCGATCCCGCCCGGACCCAGGCGGTGACCTGGCGAACGGAGGTTGCGGCGGCGTCTCCGCAGGCCCAGGTCGCGAAATTCGTGGCCGACCCCAAGTTCGAACCGTTGGCCAGCACGGTGCGGGCCACCATCGAAAAGGACGACCTGGGAGACGGCCGTTCCGCCGCGCACTACGCCGCCCGGTTCCAGGGGCTGGAGCCCGGTACGACCTACTGCTACCGCGTGGGCGACGGCCAGGTCTGGAGCGAATGGAACGTCTTTCGCACGGCTTCCAGCCAGCCCGAGCCTTTCCGGTTTTTGTATGTGGGCGACGAGCAGAACAGCATCAAATCGCTGTGGTCGCGATCCATCCGGCGCGCTTACGCCGCCGCTCCCGATGCGCGGTTCCTGGTGCACGCGGGCGACCTGGTCGCCGATGGGTACGACGACCGCCTTTGGGGAGAATGGAGCGACGCGCTGGCCTTCATCTCCGCCACCGTGCCCAGCGTTCCGGTCCCGGGCAACCACGATTTGCATCGGCCGCCGGGCGCCCCGGACGCCAAAACGTCGCTGGCCGCCGCGTGGCCCTGGCGCCGCCACTTCGCCCTGCCGTCGAACGGGCCGGACCTGGACGACATGCCGGGCCAGTCCTACTTCCTGGACTATCAGGGTGCCCGGCTCATCGCCCTGGACGTGAATGCGTTTTCCGAGGAAGGCTTCGACGCCGCCGCGCGGAAACGCGTCACCGAAAAGGAACTGGAGTGGCTCACCGGGGTACTGTGCGACAATCCCAACCGCTGGACCATCGTGGTGCAGCACCAGGGAATCTACGCCATCGCCCAGGACCGGGAGTACGCGGCCATGCGCGCAGCGCTTGCGCCGCTCTACGAAAAGTATCATGTGGACCTGGTCCTGCAGGGGCACGACCATTGCTATGCCCGCACCCACAAGATCGCCCGCGACCGCATCGTGGACCGAACGGCTGCGGGCGTGGTCTACGTCATCTCGGTCAGCGGCCCGAAGATGTACAAGACCCAGAAGGTGAACAGCCAGTACATGGCGAAAATGATCGAGAACCGACAGTTCTACCAAATCGTGGATGTCTCGCCGGAGCGGTTGGCGCTAACGGCGTATTCCATTGACGGCGGCGCTGTCGACGGATTCGAACTGCGCAAGAACGGGACGGGCTCCACGTATATCGATCATTCCTCGGGTGTGTAAGCGGGACGGAAGATCGCGGGCGCTATCATGGTGTCAGGGAGGGCCAGTCGATGAGACAGTATTCCGAACCCGGCCGCGTGAAGCAGTTCCTGCGCCGTCTCAAAGGCTTCCTGAAGAGGCCGGATCCCGAGCCGGAAGATCCCTACGCGTACGTGGGCGCTCCCAAGAAGCCGCGTCCGCCCAAGCGCGGCGCCGCCGCCGCAGAACCCCTGGACTGAACCGCGAATTGGCCACACTGTGGCCAACTCTGCCAAGTCTTGGCCTTTGTATTCAATGAGATGCTGGCCTCTGGCGGCCACACTGTGGCCAACTGCGCCCATCCGTCTGTTAGCATAAGCTTGGTATGCGGCGCACTCTGGCTCTGCTCGTCCTGGCGGCATCAGCCCTGCCGGCGGCCGACTGGTATCTCTTCTCCTCCTTCCGCAAGAACGGCGAAACCGGCGTCTTCCTGGCGCTCAGCCCCGATGGCCGTACCTGGACGCCGCTCAACGCTGGTCAGCCGTGGCTTCCGCCTGATCGTCCCGGCGAACTGATGCGCGACCCGTGGATCGGCCAGGGCCCCGACGGCGTCTGGCAAATGGTCTGGACCTGGGGCTGGACCCGCAAGGAGACCGGCGGCAAGCTGGTGATCGGCCACGCCAGTTCCCCGGACCTCATCCACTGGTCGCCGCAGCAGCAGATCTCAGTCCTCGAGAACGAACCGCTGGCCCAGAACGCCTGGGCGCCCGAGGCGGTCTGGGACCCGGCTCGCCAGGAGTGGCTGCTTTTCTGGTCCACCACCATCCCCGGCCGCTTCCCCGAATCCGACTCGACCGGCGACGGCGGCAACAACCACCGCCTCTACTCGACCACCACCCGCGACTGGAAGACCTTCACGCCATCGCGCCTGCTTTTCGACCCCGGCTTCAACTGCATCGACGCCACCATGGTCCACGACGGCGCGCGCTGGGTGATGGTCTTCAAGGACGAGCGCAAGCTCCCGCTGCAGAAGAGGCTGCGCCTGGCCTTCGCCGATTCTCCGGCCGGCCCGTGGCGCGGCGTTACCGAACCCTTCACGCGCGATTGGGTGGAAGGCCCTACCGTGGCGCGCGTGGGCAACGAGTGGTGGATTTACTTCGACCACTACACCCAGCCGCAGGGCGTGGGCGCAGTCCGCACCACCGATTGGAAGAGTTTCGAGGACATCTCGAACCAGCTCACGTTCCCCGCCGACCACCGCCATGGCACCGTGGTCCGCATCCCCGAAGCGCTGGCGCAAACGCTTCGCGGCGGGCTGCGTCCAAAGTAAACGAGATGAGCTTTCTGCCCGCCGATCTCCGCTTCGCCGCGCGCACCTGGCGCAAGCGTCCGGTGTTGGTCGCAGCGGCCGTGCTGACCCTGGCCCTGGGCACCGGCGCCAACACCGCCATCTTCAGCGTGATCCATCGCGTCCTGCTGCGCCCGCTGCCCTACCCGCAGCCGGAGCGCCTGGTGCAGATCTGGTCGGCCGACGTGGATGCCCGCGGCCGTGTCGACCCCGCCGGCCGGGGATTGACCTGGAACACCACTGCCGATCGCTGGCGCCAGGCGGACACGGCGTTCGACCACATCGCCTGCTACCGCGCCTGGAACGTCAGCATTGCGGCCCCTACCGGAGAGCCCGAGCGCCTCTTCGCCGCAGTCGTATCGCCGGAGTTCTTCGCCACCCTGGGCGTCGCCCCGGCGATGGGCCGGGTATTCTCGGCCGAAGAAGTCACGCCCGGCCGCGACAACGTGGTCATCTTGAGCGACGCCCTCTGGCGCCGCCTCTTTCAGGCGTCCCCATCCGCGCTCGGCGCCGCCGT
>Ga0182027_10006741_pt1 | contig 17110 bp, 7 predicted proteins | sample 712E1DmetaG_FD_121300 | JGI IMG/M metagenome (GOLD analysis project Ga0182027, IMG submission 121300) | Permafrost microbial communities from Stordalen Mire, Sweden - 712E1D metaG (Illumina Assembly) | ecosystem: Environmental > Terrestrial > Soil > Wetlands > Permafrost | place: Sweden... | reverse complement strand
TGCAAGACTTTTTCAAGACGCGCAAATCGCTGTTCGTCAGCACCAAAGACCTCAAAGATTTCGAGGCGCGGGTCAACTCCTACATCGAGTATAAGAAGAAGCACGCCAACCCCTTCTACATCGACCTCGAAGACACGGGAGAGGCTCCGGATTTCAGCGAGCTCATCAAACGCTACCAGGGCGAGGCCGAGCGGTTGCACGAGTACTCCACCAACTACTACGACGGCGCCGACGGACAGTCGCTGGCCATGATTTTCTACGCCGGCAGCGGCATGACGGGCTACGAGGCGAGCCTGGCGTTTCGCGATCGCATCAGCGATTTCGCCCAAAGGGTCGCCACCGACCTCGAGATGCCCCAGCTCAAAGTGCAGATGGCGGGTGACATCCAGTCCGTGGTTCAGGAACAGCGCTCCCTGCAGAGCGACATCCTGACCTCCAGTATCATCGTCCTTATCCTCGAAGGCGCGCTGTTGCTCCTCTATTTCCGCTGGCGACCGAGCGTCATCGCTCTGGGCTTCCCGCTCGCCGTGGGCACCCTGGTAACCATGGCGATCACGTACGTTTGCATCGGCTTTCTCAACACCAGCAGCGCATTTCTGGGCTCCATCATCGTCGGCAACGGCATCAACCCCGGCATCATCCTGCTCGCGCGCTACGTCGAGGAGCGCCGTCGCGGCGAGGTCGCCGCCACCGCTATGGACACGGCCGTAAGCGGCACCGTGTGGCCGACCTTCATCGCCAGCGCCGCGGCCGCCGTTTCCTACGCAACGCTCACCATCAGCAGTTTTCGTGGGTATAGCCACTTCGGTTTCATGGGTGGCATAGGGATGGCGCTGTGTTGGGTGAGTGCCTACCTCCTAGTCCCAGCGGTAACACTCGCCGCAGACGCGCGCTGGCCCATTAAACCAGTCGCGACCGGCGACAGTAGCGTCGATCGGGCCTTTGCCTGGATCGGCAGTTTCGCCACCCGGCGGCCGCTGACCGTCGGCATTACGAGCCTGGCTTTAACGCTCGTGGCCAGTGTGGGTATCGGGATACTCATTCACGATCCCACCGACCACGACATGACTAAGCTGCTCTCCAAGGGCGCACGCGAGCCGGGCGGCTCGCTGGAAATCGACCGCAAGGTCGATGCCATTCTGCAGCGATTCATTACGCCTGTGGTGGTCTTGGCTTCACGCGAGGACGACGTGGGGCCCATTGTCGAAGCGGCACAGAAGCAGCTCGACGAGCCGGGCGACCACATTCTCGGCAATGTGCTGGCCATGCAATCTCTGGTACCCAAGGACCAGGAGAGCAAGCTCGCCACCTTTGCCCGCATTCGCCGACAATTGACGCCGGCGCGCATCAACCAACTCGAGCCCAAGACTCGCAAGCTCGTGCACGAGTGGCTTCCGGGAGCTGACCTTCGCACTTTCACGGCTAAAGATCTGCCCGAAACGGTGCGCAGTCAATTTCGCGAGCACGACGGCAGCGAGGGCAAGGTCGTCCTACTCTTTCCCAAACACGGCTCCGACACCGAGGACGACCGCATCGTGTTACGTCTGGCACGCGAGGCGCGCTCGATTGTCTACCCGGCGGGAGTCACCCTGGCGGCCTCATACCTGGTGTTCGCCGACATGTTCGAGTCCATCGGCCGCGACGGTCCGATTGCCACGATTGCGTCGCTGGTGGCCGTCTTTCTCTTGTCACTGACGCTGGCGCGCGGCGCGCGGGGGACCTTTGCTGTCACGCTCTCTCTGCTCGCCGGCGTCGCCTGGACGGTGGGCATAGCGGCGCTGTGCGGCATGCGCATCAACTTCCTCAATTTCATTGCCCTGCCGATCACGTTTGGCATCGGCGTCGACTACGCGGCCAACGTGTATGGCCGTTTTCGCGCGGGCTCGGCCAATGGCGAGGACTTGGTGCGTGCCGTTCGCGGCTCGGGTGCGGCGGTTGCGGTGTGCTCCGGGACTACCATCATCGGCTATTCCTCACTGCTCCTGTCGCGCAACGGTGCTCTGTTTTCCTTCGGGTCGCTCGCCGTCATGGGTGAGCTCGCCTGCCTGGGCGCGGCGCTATTTTTGTTGCCGGCGATGCTCAGCTGGAAACTGACTGCTGCCGCGCATCGTGAGCATGTCGCCGCACCCGAGCTCACGGACTCAGTAAAAAGCTGATTTAGGCGGGCAGCGAGAGCCCCCGCTGCGCCAGCTCCTTTTCGAGCGAAACCCAGCCCGCCGTGCCGTATGGAGGCTTCGACGAGTGCTTGATGTGCCAGCCCTCTTTGCTTGCTACCCTCTCGAGGTCGGGGTGGGGGTGGACAGCCCAGATGACGTCACGCGCCAGGCGCATCATCGCCTCGTCGAGGCGGGCGTTGCCCGCCGCAAACTGAATCGGCCCCGGCCACAGGCTGCGCACCTTCTCGGCTTTCCCCTCGCCGGCGCAGCTGATGCCGCTGTGCCGTCCAGTCAGGACGCCGTGCGCGTCGACCTCGTAGTCCATGCCGACGACGCGGTCGATCGGCAGCTCACGCAGCATCGGGTAAAGCATATTGGTCGGTGAGCCGGTCACGACCCAGATCTTGAAGCCGCGCTCGGCGAGATAGTGCAAGCTCTCGAGCGGCTCCTCGATGTAGACCATCTTCATGAACTCGGCCCAATAGGCCTCGATGTGGCGCGTCAGATCCTCGAGCCGCAGCCCCTTATAAAAGCGCAAGAGATAGCGGCAGCCCGCTGGCGCGTCCTGTGAATAGATGCGTTTGTACTCGGCCCACTGGTCGCCGGTTTTGATGCGGCCGGTGCCGATCATCCAGATGGTCGTGTCATCGGCGATATCGTTTTCCCAGAGCGTACCATCCGCGTCGAACAGGGCGAGGCGGGGCTCGTCCAAAAGCGTCATGTGCTGAATGAAATCAGGGACGGTCACGATGGGATCCTTTGTGCCATGACCCGAAGTTTGGTGTCCATCACTCGCGCGGAATTGTACCGCAGTTCTCGGCCTCGCGCCCGATTTGTCAGCTCGCGCAAGCCGATAGTGCGCGGCGTAACAGCTCCCGCACGAGCTGGATCTTGTAGCGGTTGTGCTCGAGTGGAAAGACGCCCTTGACCGCAATGGCCGTGGCGATCTCGAGGTTCTCGGGCGAAAGCGGCTTGCCGACGAGAAACTCTTCGACCTTGCGGGCCCGTAAGGGGGTAGGAGCCACCGCGCCGAGCGCAATCGTGGCATCCTTTACGGTGCCCTTTTCCACCACGAGCGACGCCGCCACGCTCACAATCGGGAAGTCGATCGCCTTGCGGAGCCGAAATTTCTGAAACGACTGACGGGTACTCGGCCTCGGTGCCGGTACGAATATCGCCGTCACAACCTCGGCCGGATCGAGCACCGTTGAGCCATAGGGCCGGGCCGCAAAGAGCTCGTCGGCCGGCACCGTTCGCCGGTTGGTCTTGATCTTGGCCTTGAGGGCCATGAGAGCCGGCGCCAGATCCGAGGCGTTGACGGCCACACAGCCGCAGTTGGCGCAGCGCGCGGCTTCGTCCTGGACCTCGCCAAGACCAGCCGTGGCGGTGTCTTCCGCGCGGATGTGCAGGCGCTCGGGCGCAGGCTCGAGCACAACCAAACGCCGCGACTTGGCGAGCGCGCCCGGATGGATGGCGTCGAGCGAGTGCTCCCCCGCCCCGGCTCCCACCTTGGCTCGCGTCTTGCCAAGTCCAAACGACGCCGAGATGGCCTCAGCTGCGCGCCGCCCGGCCACCATCGCCTCGACCACCGTAGCGGGCCCCGTAACGACATCCCCGCCCGCATAGACACCGGGCACATTGGTCACGCCCGTCGCGTCATCGGTTACGATGAGGCCGCGTGCAGTCTCAATGGACGCATCGAGATAACCCAAGTCGGTAGCCTGGCCGATAGCGAGCAGTATCGTGTCGGCGAGGACGGTTGTGGTCACGGCGGGGTCGAAGGTTGGCTTGAAATGCCCATCGGCGTCGAAGACCGAGGTGCATTTGACGAGCTCCATACCGCGCAGCGTGCCACCCTCCGCCAGGATGCGGTGTGGGCCCCACGAAGGCAAGAGCTCGATGTTCTCGCGCGCGGCCTGCTCGAGGTCCTCGGGGACGGCGGGCATACTTCCGCGCGCCTCGAGACACGCCATCATCACCTCTTGCGCCCCGAGTCGGCGCGCCGAAATGGCCACGTCGACCGCCACGCTGCCGCCACCAATAACGAGCACCCGCTTTCCTGGGAAGGAGCCGCCAGTGCGCTGGATGTCGGTGAGAAAATCGATGCCCGAACGCAGCAACGACTCGCCGTCGAGCTTGAGGGCCTTCTGCTTCCATGCCCCCGTCGCGAGAAAGACTGCGTCATAATCCTGTCGGAGGCGCCGCACCGTAGTCTTGCCGCGACCGACTTGTTTGCCAAGCACGAATGTGATGCCCATTTGGCGATAAGCATTGATGAGTCGCGCGACCACTGTCTTGGGCAGGCGATACGCGGGGATGCAATAGGTCAGCATGCCACCCGCTTCGGGTTGCGCGTCGAAGACGGTTACTTCGTGCCCTCTTTGCCGCAGATAGTACGCCGCCGCGAGCCCCGCCGGCCCCGCGCCGACGATAGCCACGTGCTTGCCACTGTTCCTGCGCGGCGTGGGCATGAGCTCGTCCACGTGATCGAGAATATAATCGCCGACGTGACGCTCGACCGCGCGAATCGAGACCGCTTCATCGAAGCCCGTGCGCGTGCAGGTGAGCTCGCAGAAGTGCGGGCATGCGCGTCCGGTGATGGCGGGCATGGGATTTTTTCCGAGCAAAACCTGGGCGGCCTCCGTCATGCGTCCGGCGCGCACGTGTTCGAGATATTGGGGAATTTCGACCTCCGCTGGGCAACCCGAGCTACACGGGGAAGGACCCAACGATGCTGCGCCGAAAATTGAGTGAAACCGGTTCTCGCCCAGGACGGCGCCGCACATGTCGCCGCCCTTCCTGAGACAGTGAAATTGGTTGTCGGGCGCGCGGTAGTACCAGCAGCGGGGCTCCTGGCAAATATTACCACCCACAGTACCTTGATTGCGAAGCTGCGGCGAGGCCACGGCGCGGGCGGCCTCGGCGAGCAAGGCATAGTGCTCTTTGACGAGAGGATGATTGGCCACGTCCGCAATGGAGACTAGCGCGCCAATCACTAAACCCCTCTTGTCGTGATCGAGAGTGCTCAGGCCCGGCACCGTCTTGAGATCGACAACGACCTGCGCGTAACGCGGGTGCACGCGGTCTTTCAGTATACCCAAAAGGTCGGTGCCACCCGCGATTGCGACGGCATCGGTTGTGCTCTGGAGGGCCTCGACCGCACTTGCCACTGAAGTTGCAGATACATGATCGAAATCTTTGAGTGCCATGGTCGTTTCCCTCGTTAGGCCTTGCCCAGGGCCCGCAAAACCTTCTCGGGCTTAATCGGAATGTCGTCGATGCGCATGCCGATGGCGTTGTAGATGGCGTTTAAAATCGCGCGTGGGCCGCAAGTGACCGTGCCCTCGCCAATGCCACACGCACCGTACTCGCCCCCGCCGCGCCACACCTCCATGAGGACCGGCTCGACCTCAGGCATGTCGGCCATCGTCGGGAACTGATAGTCGATCCAATTGAAATTGAGCGGGTAGCCGGTCGCCGGGTCATAGATGATCTCTTCGGTCAGGGCTTCGCCCACCGAAATCACTTGGCCGCCCAACTGCTGCGCCTCGGCGCCAGATGCGTACATCACCGTGCCGCAGTCGTTGACCACGACCATATTGAGCACATCGGTCGCACCCGTCGCCGTATCCACCTCCACTTCGGCGAAAGTCGCAATGTAAGGCACACCCGTTCGTTGGCTAAGGGGCGCGCGACTGAGCTTTACGGTAAAGGGCACCCTGTCCGAGCGCAAAAGAGCGTCTTTTACCGTCATGCCGATCTCGGGCGCGCCTTTCGGAAATACGCGTCCCTCTGCCACATCGAGCTCGGCGACCGGGACCTTCATGACCGCAGCCGCGCGCGTCAGCAGCTGGTTGCGCACCTCTTTGGCCGCATCGATCATGACCTCAGACTGCAAAAAGGCAACCGCGCTGTCGGTCTGCACGCAGTCCTTGCCACTCGTATCCGTGTCGACAGTCGAGACCCAGTGGATGTCTTCGACCCTGAGACCCAGAAAGCCGAGCGACTCGGCGCAGCCGAGCACGTTGCAGGTGTTGGACCCGGTGCCGGTTTCGACCGTCGGCGCATCCAGAGTCACCGTGGCGTCGGGGTTGACGGTGATGCCCACGTGGACTTCGCCGCGCCGCACTTCCTGCCACTCCGCGTGCCAGCCGGGATGGAACGAAAAGCCCACACCACGTTTCTTGGTGTCGGCGTAGCTCGGGCCCAGCCCTGGGCGATGGCGCTTTTCGGACCAACCGATGCGGCGCGCGCCTTCGTGTAAAACCTTGGTGAGGCTCTCGTCGGGGCGCTTGCCCCACTCGTGACCGAAGTTCTTGATCACCAGGTCAATGGGATCCATGCCAAGCTTCTCAGCAAGCATGTCCACCATGTGGCCGAGGACCAGGTTGAGCTGCGAGTTGCCAACCCCACGCATCATGCAGGCCGGCAGCTTGTTGGTGTAGACACCGTACGACTCGAAGCGCACGCTCGGGATGTGGGCGAAGGCCACCTCGGTGACTTCCATCGGCGCGAACTTGAGGGCGAACATCGTGTGATCGGCGTAAGCGCCCGCGTTGCCGACCGAGTTGAACGACATCGCGGTGATAGTGCCGTCGCTCTTGGCTCCGACCTTGCCGTCGTAGATGGCGGGCTGGCGTGAGTCGTGAAAGCTCTCGCGGCGGCTATGACGAAATTTCACGGGACGCCCGGTGCGCTTCGCCAGAAGGGCCGTCCACAGGAAGAACGGCTGGTCCCCGGTGTCGCCCCTTCCGAACTGGCCTCCGACAAACGAGCTCACGACGCGCACCTTGTGCACCGGCAGAGAGAGCATCTGACTGATGTGCATGCGGCTTTGGTCGGCCTCGTACGAGTTCGACCACAGGGTCAGCCGCTCGTCGTCCCAGGCGACTACGCAGCACCAGTTGTCCAGGGAGCACTGCGTCGCGTTGTGATGGATCGAGCGGCCTTCGACAACGACGTCCGCGGCCGCAAGGTCCCGCTCGACGTTGCCCTTGTTGACGAACACGTTCGCGCCCCCCACCCTGTCCTCGGGCATGATGTTGTTGGGTGCGATCTCCGGATGCACCAGAGGCGCGCCGGGCTTCATCGCTTCGATGGGATCCAAGACAAAAGGCAGCACTTCCCACTCGACCCGAACGGCAGCAAGAGCCTCCTCGGCCTGCACCTCAGTGTCCGCAGCCAGCGCCACACCGACCTCATCACCGGCCCAGCAGGCGACCTCGGGAAGAACGTGGCGGTCGCGAAAGCGATGCCACATCATGCGGTCGTAGCTCACGGTATCGACGCCGTCGGTCCAGCCGGCGCTCGTCATGGGCAGAGCGGCAATCTCGGGGTCGCGGTAGGTGATAATGGCGCGGACGCCCGGCATCTTCTCGGCCTTGACGGTATCGAGGGTCTTGATCCGGGCGTGAGCGTGGGGGCTCCGCAACACCTTGGCGTAGAGCAGGTCGGGAAAGTGCTGCTTGATCGTGATGTCGTCGGCGAATTGGGTCTTGCCGGTCGCTTTGTCCCACGCGTCGATCTTGGGACGATACGAGCCGATGAACTTGCGGGCAACGCGGGGCTTGTAGGGCGTTCTCATGCACGTTCTCCCGTGGCAGCAATCTTCTCAGAGGCGTGCTGCACCGCCTGGGCAATGGCCGCGTAGCAGCCGCAGCGACAGAGGTTTCCCGAGAGGGCTTCTTTGATTTCGCCCAGGCTCGGCCGTGGGTTGTCGTTCAGCAGAGCGCGCGCAGCCATGACGAACCCCGGAGTGCAGATGCCGCACTGCATGGCGGTGCCGTAGCCGGGCTCACACTGGCACGCGAACGCTTCGACCACCGCATCGGTTTTCGCGAGGCCCTCGATGGTGACAACCTCATGACCGTCGGCCTCGATACCGAGCATCATACAGGATAGGACCGCTTTGCCATCGAGCAGCACCGTGCATGCCCCGCACGCTCCCTCGTCGCAGGGAACCTTGGGTCCGGTGATGCCGAGCCTCTCGCGCAAGAGGAAGGCCAGCGTCATGGACGGCGTCAGGTCGCGCCCAACCTCCAGCGTGTGGCGCAGCCCGTTGACCGTGATGGAGACCGTGGTCGCCGCCGCGACCGGGCTGGGCACCGTGACCTCATTGGGTGCAGTCGTCTTGCGCCGGACTTTATGCGTGATTCGTTTCTTTACGGTTCTTTTTCGGCCTGTAGGATTTTTCGCCATCGTGCTCCTCCGGACCGGCGTGCGCTCGCCTCGCCAAGATCGGAGCATCTTTACGGGCGACCGGACGGGCCGTCAACCGCGAACGAGAGTACCCCTTCATCACTGCCAAATCGGATCGTCCGGATCGAAAATAAACTCCACACCGTTTGTTACGAGCATTCGAGCAGAGCCAAAGTAGTCCTACAGAATGTCGGTCGGCATGCCGACCATCCAACTCAGCTACCGATGCGCTGCTGATCTGCGTCATTGGAGGCGCTAGACGCCGCGGCTCATGGGCGCGCAATGAGGTACACAACGATTCGGGGGGGTGTGCTCACGGTGGTATCAGACGATGCCAGCGACATGCGCACACGATTCCCGTCCGGCTCGGCCTTCAGCAGCCAGCCGTAAAAAGAACCACCGCCACCCAATGCTGCGAGCTCTTCGGCAACGTCGAAACTCAATACACCCGTACGGCCATCCGGTGCACTCGCCGTTGCCACCGGTAGTTTGTCGTACGCCAGTGGCAGTTCGCCGTCCCGGCACTTCCAGCGCTCCCGGTCGCCATCCAAACATTCCGGGACACATTCCATGTTCCACCGGTCAGCGACCGCACATTCTTTCCACTCGTCTCGATCTGACGGATCCCGCCACCGATACGAGGCATTTCGCCCCCCCCGCCTGCCTCGCAGATCACGCGAGGCAACGTTCGGCCAGCCACGCCTGTCAGCGTCGTTTGCACACGTCCAACTTGCACCATTTTCGGTCCACGCCTGACGTACGCGGTGAAGACCCACCGTTCCTTGCTTCCGCCGCCACCCCTCCATATTGTCGACGACCGCCACCTCCAGTCGCGCACCCGCAACAGTCGTTGCGGCAGCCAGCGCCTCGAGCAGAAATGGGTCGAATCGAATCAGCGAAAATTCATCTGGTTCAGATGAAACGATCATTTCCTGCCGCTGACCGAAGTTGGCATCGCGGAACTGACTACTCACAAACGTGTCGGCTGCACCGACCACGACCGCACATTGAACGCCCTGGGGCGACGCTATTCCCATATCTTGGCACGACATGACAGTGGAGGACGATTTCGCCATGCCGGTCGCGCCGTAACCAGCGAGTCGCGCTAGCCACAGTGCCAGCGTTTTCAGCTCGCCCCACACCGGAAGCTGACTCGCTGTCGCAGCAACCTGCGTGAGCGAGCCGGCCGCAGCTTTGGGGCGACCACTTGCCAGAGAATCTCGCGCCGCATTCACCGAGTCCGTCAACGTCGTAATCTGGTGCACTGGCAACGTGGATCCCTGCTGCAATGCGGTTTCCTCCATACTGCTGATGATGCCGCCAATCCTTTCAACGAGAAACAGACAGTTTGAAGGTGTGCCGGTGCCTGCCAGACAGTTCTCGACAACGTCGTTCACACCATCGTTGTCGTTGTCGGAATCACACGCGTCGCCAAAGCCGTCACCGTCCCTGTCCGCCTGGTCCGGGTTGGCCACGGTCGGGCAGTTATCATCCAAATCATCGATACCGTCGTTGTCGGAGTCGCAACCAAACTCCATGCAGACCCGGTTTTGCTGATCGATCTCGGCAAAGACCGGCGCGTACCGGTCGGGGTCAGCCACGTCAGACATTTTGAACGGCTTGGGCAATCCCAATTCGTCATCCGAGGCACCAGGGGAGAGAGAACGGATTTTGGCAAACACGAAGGTATCGAAAGCGCCCAAATCGGCCGGCGTCACCGCCCCGTCGCCGTCCGCGTCCTCATAGCCGGAGGATGGCTTGTAGCCATTTATGGTGCGCTGAATACGCAAACGGTCCTTTTCCCAACGGGTCAACACCACGCCCGCGATGCCGCGGGCGAATCCCACGGGCAGTGGTGCGCCGACCGGGGTGTTGACGACGGCGAGATTTTCGCTGCGCGCAAACGGCGTGCGAAAGAACGCATTGTAACGCTCCAACAACGGCGTCTGCGCGGACGCGGTGTTGGAGGCAAACAGGAGGGCCGCAACAGTCACAGAAGAAACCGCCCTTGGAGAAAAACTCATGTTCCACCTCCTTTGAGCCAGCTCATTTCATCCGGATCCCAGAGCACTTCGATTCCGAAGGAAGCACGCAAAGTTGCCGTGGCGGAAACTGCCCCGTAAATGTACGTCGCATCCGCTGGAGCAGTCGGCACACCGAGCACGAAACCAAGCGAAGCGAAACAGCGGAAAATCTTGTCGTATCCGCCATGGATGCCAACACTCAGGAAGCTCATCGAGAACTCTCGCGGAAGTGCTGCCAGGTGCGCGGCCTCGGACACGCACGAAATTCCATCCGCGCTGACATAGATCGGCGGCAGGCAAGCATGGTTCCCCGTGCGCCGGCCTACAACGAAGGAATAGCCAACAAACACATCCATGCCATCTTTAATGCCGAGTCCCACCTGCGCTCCCACCTCGCCGGCATCGACGTTCGTCTGCTGCACAAATGACGTTAGATAGTTGTCATCGTCGAGATAGGTCACTTCGCTGCGGACGTGGTGATAGCCTATGAGCGGCGCAACCCAAAACCTGCGATTGATCGGCACCCGCATGCGCAGGCCTGCGGAGAGTTGGCCCGAACCGAAGTCTGCCAGCACCGCAATATTGCGCAAGGGCAAAATTTCGCCACCCGCAGTGTAATTCCATCCGGGGCCAAGGCGGGGAAAGTAAACTTCTTCGATTGTGCCCCTAATGCTGCCACTTCCGGGGGCGCCATCGGCGGCCGCGGTCTGGCCGATGGGCGCGATTCCGCCGGCCTGGGGCGGACCAAAGCTCGATAGCACCGAAGCCAACACGACGACCAGCGCAGTCCCTTGCAGCGTCGTCGCCAGATGAATCAGGGAAAGCGCGCCAATTAGGTTAGTCATCGAGGTCACCTGACTCAGTAGTGAGAGCACCGCATTAGGATACGCGAAGTGGGCACGAAATCGGTGTCGCAGCCGTCATTGGCGCAAAAGCTCGGGTCCTGACCAGCCCAGAGTACACAAATCATCTCATTCGAAATGGCGAGGGCGGGACCCCATGAACCGGCGTCGCTGTTTGTGATTCCGCCACCGGACGCAGAACCGTTGACCTCGGCCCACTTGGTGCCGTCCCAGCGCCTCAGGTAGATGTCGCCGGTCGTGGCGACCCAGGTCACAACAGGGTTGTTGTCTCGATCCAGCGCGAAATCGACGGCCTCGGTGTAAACGTCGATAGCCGACCCAGTCGGCGTTTTCGCCAGTGCTCCACCGATCTGGTCCCAGCCAGAGCCGTTGAACCGACGCACACGAACCGGGCCAGCGGATGTTCCTGGAATGCCCTTCGGCGACGCGGCGAGAGGCACATTGTCGGAACCGCACATCACCTTTGGCGACCAATCCCCGTCCCCGCAATCGCCCGATACGCCATTTCCCGTCGCAGACCCGCCGACCTCGATCCATGCTCCGCCCGAATACGCCCGCAAGTAAGTGCATGCTACCGAGTTTGCGCCTTGTGACACGATTTGAGTCCACGCGACGACGAGACTACCATCAGCACACGTGGCAATCGTCGGGTTACTCCTTGTTCCCGTTGGCCCGCTGATGCCAGCCCCAGAGCCTGAGCCGGCTAGCTCGCTCCACTGGGATCCATCCCATTGCAACGCGAATATTGCCCAATCGCCACCAACAGGCCTGGTCCACGCGACAACAGGGTCTCCATTTGCGTTGATCGCCACATTTGGGATTGCCGTGCGGTTGGCAATGTCCATGACAGATCCTGAGGCGCCGCCGTCGACACCCACCCACGATGCGCCATCGAAGCGCTTCAGATAAATGGTTGAGTTCTCTGGAATCGTGTCAGGCTGCGAGCTTGAATGCCCATACGCGAGAACTCGGTTCTGCGAATCTACAAGAATTCCATCAGGGTCTGCGATCGTGACGTTCGGTAAATCCAGCCAACCAGTACCGCCAAATTTCTTGACCGCCACGTCACTGTGAACCCACCCGACGACTGGTCGCGCCACGCGATCGAATGTGAGCATCGCGAGATCGCTGCCGCCTGGTGCAAGCCCGCGACTGCATATACCAATGGGCTCCACATTCCCGTTGGGAATGTGCGTTGACCAGGGCACGAATTCCGAGCCACTGATTGGGAACCACGCTTCCGGCTGAGTTGGCTCGTGGCACTCCGGATTGTGCGAAAACAACATGCATCCACTCGCCGAAGCAAGACACGCAAGAATCACAAAACCTGCGAAGATATTGTTTGACATGGCGCCCCTCTACGGCTTCCCACTAAATGTGTCCGTGCCGCAGGCGGACAAGATGTTGGTAACGGCCGACGCTGAGCCGAGACCACTCGGAGGAATGGAGCCGTTCGCTTGAGCGCATGGCGTGCACTCTTTGATTAGATCGGCACTTACGCCCGTACCGTGGTAGTAGGGATACACGCTGCTCTTGTCTGCGTTGTACCTGTCGGTCCCTAACGCTGGTGCGCCGAGCCAATACTCGGTTGTCACTATTGGAATGATCTGCCTACGTAGGTCGTAGGGCTTGATGAGATCCCGCTCGCAGCTTTGCACTTGAACCTCGCAGACAGCCTGGCCGCTTGTGTAGTCGACCAAAAAGCCGGGATGCAGCGATACGGTCTTGACGGTCCCGGGCGGCCTCATCTGTGCTGGTAGATCTCCAACAGTGCATTGTCCATCTTTGTTGGCATCGAGGCAGCACGGCGTCACCCATTTATCGCCGTCCGACTCCGCATTGAGGCTAGCGCCGACGGGTGGGTTCATCATCGGTTGGTTCGTTGGCTCGTGGGGAGCACACACGACCGGCGCCGAGCATCCATCAAACGGCCTGGGTTTGATGTACACCGTGTGGTTTACACAGTTAGCAGCGACGGCATTTGCTGACGGACGCACACCGGGCACGTATTTGTAGCATTCATATAGAGCCCCGATTCCGGGTTGGCTCTGCAAAAGAGCTGGGATGCCGCTGTAGGCGACGGAGCCGTCGTTCTGCGTCGGTGACAATCCGTACCACCAGCGTGACAATATTATGGCGTCTTTTCGAAAGCGGATATGCAACACCGCATGCTCGGTCAATGTGTTCGGCGTGTTCGGCTCCGAATTGCCTTGGGCAGTGTCGTACGAAAACACAAAGTCGTCTGGTCCGCCGCCGGACTGAAGAAAACGCCTCAGGCCGGTACCGCCGTGCGTGTGGCCATTGAAGAGCAGATCGACGTCAAAACGATTCATCTCGGCGCAAAAGTCCTTGAGCCTCGAGCCGCACCGGTCGCTCGGCAGATTCGGTGTGTCATAGTCCCACGGTGGGGCATGCTGCATCACGATCCGCCAGCGCGACTTGGCACTTACGTTCTGCATGTCGGCGTCGAAGAACACCCTCTGGGGCATCACTGGATCAAACGGGTCGACACCATTAGTAATCGTTTCTGCGCCAATGATGTCCAGGGCCAAGGTATGAACTTTGCCCCAGTCGAACGAGAAGTACTGACGCGCGGACGGATCGCTGGAATGGTCACTCGGCCCATCGATCATGTCGTCGTACACCGGGAGCCTCCCCGACAACTCTGACTTGACATCGTGATTGCCTGCGACAGAAAAAACGGGCGTGGCCGCAAGAAGCGGCTCATTCATCGAATAATATCTGTTCAAATAGCCGAAGTATGTTGCCCCGGCGTTGACCGTGCCTGGAATTCCGGGAACAAAGACCCCGGGAATCGGCGTGGGCACTGGAAAGTCAACAGTGACGCCCTCATCAACCAAGTCCCCGGCCTGCAATCCGAAATCCATGAGTCCGGCGTCGCGACCGTTGGCCATCATCTGTCCGACCCATGACTCTTCTGCGGCATTCTGCTGCCATGTGGAGCTCGGCGTGCCAACGTCATCGTAGCCAAGAACAGCATACGCGCTGGCGGGGGTCTGCCCGTGGATATCGTCCGAAGTCAAAATCGCCTGCACATCCTGTTCCTCGTCTGGACCCGGGGGCACCCGGAAATATGTGTCATTTGCCGCGTCGAACGTCTCCGAAGGCCCATGCGCACAACTCACGCGATAGTGGTAATACGCTCCAGGAATTAGTGCGTCGAACTCCGCGCGGTGACGCAGAAACCGATTCAGATCGTCAGGATTCGGAATATAGCATCCGACAGGCGAAAAAAGGCCTGTGAGGAAAGGGATATTCTCGATCACGCAGGCGGCCTGCGCGAGCGATTGCTGACCCTCGACCGACAGCTTTGGCCAGTAGTCCCACGGAAACGCATCTGCGCCTTGACCGGCGCTCGTTGTCACTTTCGCGACCGATGACGAGTAGAGCGTCGCTCCGGCTGGGGCCATCCGTGCCTCGCAAAGCTTGTTGAGTTCTGTGAAGGTAGTTAGCACAACATCAACATGATTCTCACTGGACTTCGAGCGCCGAATGACAAGCGCAGTGCCGACATTTCGCTGCCGCTGCCAATTGGTGGCGGCAGACACCCGAGGGTGCGTGCGAGGTGACCATTCTCCAACAGCTGGAGCCATCGGCAGGGAAAACTGCAGCAACTCCATCTTTCCCTCGCTCGGCTTTTCGAGCACGAGAAACAGTTGCAGAGTAACGGACACACCCTCCGTTAGGCCGTGATATGGAATGCCGATTGTGACCCACTGGCCGTCCGGATCAGAATTCAATAGTGAGAGTGGTACAGGATACGCGGAGTTCCCGTTCGCGAACTGCGCCACGGCGTCCAGACTGTTGCGCCCGAATCGTTGCGGATAGAGGTTCGTGCCGTACAATGTGATTTCCATGGGCCGCACCGGCACAATCATCGACACGCTGGCGCCCGTGATCGTGCCGGGATAGTATGCCGGTTCCAGCACGATAGTGTTCGAGGTTTGGCCGTCCGGATAGGTAAACGTCGCCGTGACGTTGTCACCTGCGAACAGGCTGCCCTGATACACCCAAAAATTCTGCTGCGTTGCCATGCCCGATCCGCCCGGATAGGGCGTGCTTAATGCTAGGTCTACGTGCTCGTTTGACGACTGCAGAGTGAGCGTGCCTGGGAAAAACAGATCGAGGCCCCAGACCTGCACGTAATATTGAGGCACTTCTGATGAAAATACGGGGTAGCCGTCAAAAACGATCGCATTGCTGTAAGGCACCGCCACGTAGATGTAAAAGAGCTGTGGGACCGGATACTCGTGGATGCCGGCCGTGAGCGGAGTCACGTTGGCGTCTGAATCATCCGGGTCGCAACCGCCCTTGACTTCGGGATGCTCGTGTCCGGTATCACGCCACCCACAGCAGGTCACGTAGCCGTCGCCGTCGTGGTCGATTTCGCCCCACGGAACAGTCCCGGCGCAGTTGTTGGCGACGCCGTCGCACGCCTCGGGCGCACCAGGATAGGTGTACCGATCGTCGTCATCGCAGTCACCGCCGCCTAAGAGCCCAGGCTTGTTGTAAGGCGAGGCGCTATTCCAGCCGGAGCACGGGATATAGCCGTCGCCGTCGTGGTCGATTTCGTCATCTGGCACTGGAAATGATGGCGGGCCAGAACAGGAAGTGTTGTAGCCATCGCAAAGCTCGGGCGCGCCTGGATACACCAACGGATTGTGATCATCGCAGTCGACGTCTGCCGTGTAACCATCGCCGTCGGCATCCAAAAGCTGACACCCCGGTGGCGGGGGAACCGTCGCAGGATCCATGGCCGCGACCGGCACTCCGTACGGAAAGCTGTCGCGAAGCGATCCACAAGTGGTGCTCCCCTCGCAAGTCGCATCGCCGGGAACGAAATATGGCCCTGGGCAGGGATGCCCCCAAAAGTTGCCCCGCGCACCATCGGAGAGCGCTATGCCACGCAATGTCTCAACGTTCGATTGGTGAAAATCGTTGAGAAAAACGCCAACGCGAGAGGCCGATAGGATTTCGACACGCGAATTCCAAAAAAAGTTCCGCGAGATTTCGGCATCACCAGACCAAAGCAGCACCCAGGCATTGTTAAACGTGTTGCGCCGAAGGTAATTCCCACCGGAATGGTCCAGCTCAATGGTGGAGCTGCCGAGCTCCTTCGGTTGAAAGTCATTGCCCTCAATGAAGTTGCCGTGCGAGCCATAGTCCAAAAATATTGCCGTGAAGATGTCGACAAATGAATTTCCCTCAATGTGATTGCCCGTGCAATAGTCCCCGGCTAGGTACAGATGAAGGCCCTTGCCTTCGGCACCAAACGCGTTGACCCCAGTCTGGTCGGAAACAACGCTGTCCGAGGTGTTGGTGAGCTGCACTTCCGCAGTAATTATGCTGGGGTATTGCCTTCCACCAAAGTGATTGTTGCGAACCGCCACTCGCGCCGTGTCCACCAGATCGATAGAAACGAATCCCGACTCGAACGCGTTGTTCTCAATCACGATGTCCGTGGCCCTGCCACGAACTGCGATTGGATAATGCCCATTGCTATCGACGCTGAGCTCACACCCTCTTACGGTAACGTTGGTGATCGGCGGCAGCGAAAAATCGGACTCGCCGATCAGAATATCAATGTACTCGGTGTTCCCGTTCGCGATGCCGCCACCCGGCAGGCACTCAAAGTTGATGTTGCTCGCCGTGATCGTGACGGCCTGGTTGATGAGCATCTGGCTCAAGGTGCACGTGCGCGTCGGCTCGTCCCAGGCACCAAAGGCGTCGCAGCTCGTACCGTCATGCAAGTCGAGGGTCCCGCCGCTCCGGCGTAGGAACACGGTGTGGCGGATGGCGCCAAGAATCTGGTTGAAGATGAGTCGACCCGTCGCGTCTGTCCGGACCG
>Ga0182027_10006740_pt1 | contig 17110 bp, 14 predicted proteins | sample 712E1DmetaG_FD_121300 | JGI IMG/M metagenome (GOLD analysis project Ga0182027, IMG submission 121300) | Permafrost microbial communities from Stordalen Mire, Sweden - 712E1D metaG (Illumina Assembly) | ecosystem: Environmental > Terrestrial > Soil > Wetlands > Permafrost | place: Sweden... | reverse complement strand
GTTCCTCATATAAAGCTGGCAGGTGGTTATTCTCTGCTTGGGACCGTGAGCTCTGCCGTTTATATAAATACCGCAGCAGCCGCAGATGCCTTCGCGGCAGTCATGCTCAAATGCCACAGGATCTTCTCCCTGATGCGTGAGTTTCTCATTCAGAACATCAAGCATTTCGAGAAAAGACATTTCTGTAGTAATGTTTTCAAGAGTATAATCGACAAATTGTCCTTTGGCTTCTCTGTTTTTCTGACGCCATACTTTTAGTTTAATATTTAAAATAGCCATTATTTATAACTCCTTTGCGAAGGTTTAACGTAATCAAACTGAAGCGGTTCTTTGTGAAGTTCTTCAGGAACCCCTTCTCCTTTATATTCCCAGGCAGCGACGAATGCGAAATTCTCATCGTCTCTTTTGGCTTCGTTCTCATCGGTCTGACTTTCTTCCCTGAAGTGCCCGCCGCATGATTCTCTCCGCATAAGGGCGTCATCAGTTATTAGTTCACCGAGTTCAAGGAAGTCAGCTACCCTTGCTGCTCTTTCAAGCGACTGGTTTATTTCTTCATTAGTGCCGAGTACCTTTACGTTTTTCCAGAAATCTTCACGTATCCCTTTTATTAACTGCTTGGCTTTTTTAAGTCCTTCTTCATTACGCGCCATGCCGACATAATCCCACATTACCATTCCAAGCTCACGGTGAAGTTCATCAACTGTCTTCTTCCCGTTAACGTTCAGAATCTTAGTGAATTTATCGCTCACTTCTTTTGCGCTCTGTTTAAACTCAGGAGAATCAGTCGTTACCTTATCCTTCTTCAGGTCGGCAAGATAATTACCCATGCAGTAGGGGATAACAAAGTAACCATCAGCAAGCCCCTGCATAAGCGCGCTTGCACCAAGACGGTTAGCGCCATGATCAGAGAAATTACATTCCCCGAGGGCAAACAGTCCGGGGATCGTTGTCATTAAATCATAATCTACCCAAAGGCCGCCCATTGTGTAATGGATAGCGGGATAAATTCTCATAGGAACTTTATACGGGTCTTCATTTGTAATTTGTTCATACATTTCAAACAGGTTGCCGTATTTTTCTGTGATCTTATCTTTGCCTAATCTTTTTATTGCATCTGCAAAATCAAGATAGACTGCTTTACCCGTTGAGCCAACTCCTTTTCCCTGGTCAATCATTTCTTTCGAATTTCTTGAAGCAACATCACGAGGAACCAAATTACCGAATGAAGGATATTTCCTTTCAAGGAAGTAATCACGGTCATCTTCGGGAATTTCATTAGGCGGACGTTTATCTTTAGGATCTTTTGGAACCCAAATCTGACCGTCATTTCTTAAACTCTCACTCATAAGAGTAAGCTTTGACTGGTAAATACCAGAAACTGGAATGCATGTAGGATGTATCTGTACATAACATGGATTTCCGAATGCCGCACCTTTTTTATGAGCACGCCAGATAGCTGTTGCGTTACAACCCTTTGCATTGGTTGATAAATAATATGCATTACCATAACCGCCTGTAGCAAGGATTACTGCATCAGCACAGTAAGATTCAATCTCACCTGTTACCATATTTCTAACGGTAATGCCCCTGGCTTTGCCGTCAACAACTACAACATCCTGAACATCAGCACGTGTATGAAGTTCAACATTACCCAGCCCGACCTGGCGCATCATTGAACTGTATGCACCAATAAGAAGCTGTTGTCCTGTTTCGCCTCTTGAGTAAAATGTTCTTGAAACCTGAGCTCCGCCGAATGACCGGTTATCAAGTAAGCCGCCATATTCACGGGCAAAAGGAACTCCCTGGGCGACGCATTGATCGATAATATTATTACTTACTTCAGCAAGTCTGTAAACATTAGCTTCGCGGGCGCGGTAGTCTCCACCTTTTACAGTATCATAAAAGAGGCGGAATATTGAGTCGCCGTCATTCTGATAATTCTTTGCTGCGTTTATTCCCCCCTGGGCAGCTATGCTATGGGCTCTTCTGGGACTGTCCTGGTAACAGAAAGCTTTAACTTTATAACCAAGTTCAGCAAGAGAAGCAGCGGCTGCACCACCGGCAAGACCGGTGCCTACAACTATTATTTCATACTTTCTTTTATTGGCAGGATTAACGAGTTTATAACTAAACTTTCGGTTAGTCCACTTCTCATGAATATCACCTGCCGGTATTTTTGAATCTAATTTCATATTAAACCCTCCCGTAGAAGAATAGAAAATATATTGGCACAATTGCAAATCCGGCGCATATAAGAATAGAGAAGCCTACACCGAAACTTTTTAGAAAAGGAGTGTATTTATTATGTCTCAAACCTAAAGTCTGAAACGCACTTTGGAATCCATGTACAAGATGAAATGCAAGAAGCACAAAGGCGAGTATATAAAGACCTGAATACCAGGGATTCTGAAATGTATTTATGACTCCATTATACATTGAAGGATCGGCAGGTGTTGCAAGTCTGTAATTAACAAAAAAGCTTTTGAGGTGGATGACGAGGAATATAAATATTACTGTTCCACTCCAGAACATGAAACGTGAAAAGAAAGAACTGTTTTCTGATGCCCTGTTAACAAGGTAAGGCTGTCCTTTTGCTTTGTTATTTGACATCCAGAGACGTAAACCATTTAGAGCATGATAGAGCATGCAGAAAAAGAGTCCCACTTCAATAACCCGCAGGGGAATATTGTAGGAACTGCCAAGAACATCAGCGTAAATTTCATATGCTTTGCCGTTATCGTTGCCAAGCAACAATAGATTTGCTATCAGATGTTCAATTAAAAACAGGTAGAGGAATAAACCAGTCAAAGCCATAACCAGTTTTTTACCAATAGACGAGTCGATGAATTTTATGAACCAACCCATTAAATTCTCCTTATTATGGATATGTTGGGGAAAAAGCTCACTTAATTTAAATTATTAAAAATAAATCGTATGAAACTTATTCAATACCTCAAAGAAAATCAATTTAATAGTGTTGAATTTATTGACAATGATGTTTTTGTTTTCTAATATCATAATTATTCAAATAATGATTTTAGAGGTTTAGGAATTATATGAAAATCATGGGTCTATATTGTGCAATAATTTCTTTACTCGTCCAGATAACTCTTCATGCACAGACGAATAATTGGAATGATGTTGAAAAGATAATAGGTAAAAGCGGAAAGGTAATCGGAGATGTTTTCAGAGTTACTTTTCCCAGGACGGACCTTGATGTAACAGTCGATGGGAATAAAATTGATCCGGCATTGGCACTTACTGCATGGGTTGCAATTGATGCAATTGGTAATGTAGCATTACTTATGGGCAACCTCGTTTTAGTTGAATCTGAAGTTGAAGATGTTATAGAGTCAATGGTTAAAAACGGTCTTCAGATAAACGCTATGCATAACCAACTTCTTGGAGAATTTCCGCGTCTGGTTTATATGAGTATTGGTGGAACCGGAACACCTGAAGAACTTGCACATAAAATTAAATCGGTTCTAAGTGACACTAATATTCCGGTGGAATCTGACAGTATAAGAGAAGCAACTGAAGGAGTTAATTGGGCAGATATAGAATCTGATATTGGGTTAAGAGGCGAGACAATTGGTGAAGTTCTTCAGTTTACTTTACCACGGCTAGGCTCTATTACCATGAACGGTAATGAACTGCCATTTACATTAGGCCTGGCAACAAGCATGAGATTTCAAAGATTTGCTGAAAAGGTTGTATCAACAGGTGTTTTTGTTTTAACTGCCGATGAAATTAATCCGGTAATTAAAGCGCTTACGGAAAATGGTATTAGAGTTACTTCAGTAAATAGTCAACTTGCTACAGAAAATCCTCATCTTTTTTTCGTGCATTACTGGGCATATGATTACCCGCATTATGTAGTATATGGTTTAAGAACAGCATTGGGTTTAACCAAGTCTAAACTCTGAGATGGTTTTGTAGTTGGTTCAAATTATTTTATTTTTGCTTCATGTTCTTTTAAGGATTACGGTGTCCCGGTAAGAACGGGAATTATAGGGAATCCGGTGTAAATCCGGAGCTGTCGCGCAACTGTGAAGAAATATTATTCTTTAAGAAATATTTCAAGCCAGGAGACCTGCCGCAATATTTATAATCAACCTTCGCGGATAAGGTAAGATTAACCGGGAGCCCGCTTTCGATTTTTCTGCTTTTGTTATCCTCGAAGTTACACCATTAAACTAATTTATTATTGTTATTTATAATAATACCGGATAGATGAGGCTGTCTCAAAAGTAATAAAACTGTCATTCTGAAGGAGCGAAGCGACTGAAGAATCTCATATTTATAAAATGCAGATTCTTCGCTTCGCTCAGAATGACATATGGGCCTTTGAGACTGCCTAATGACATAAAAGAAATCTGGTAATTATATGGATGGCAAAAGGAGTAACTTCTATGTTCACACGTTTCTTTATTCTCTTGGTCTTGTTCTTCCCCATTTTAATTCTTTCCCAGAGCAGGGATTCATTAAAGAATTATCAGCTGCAGGATATTGTTGTAACTGCTACCAGGACAGAAAATTCAATCAAAGACCTTGCTAATTCAATCTCTGTTATTGACTCGGCAGAGATTTCTGACAGAAATAAAATAACTGTATTTGATCTTCTTAAAGATGAATACGGTCTTAGTTACACATCGCAGGGGGGCGCAAATAAACTTGCATCTGTTTATATCAGAGGTGCAAATTCAAATCATACTCTGGTTCTTGTTGACGGCATTGAACTAAACATGACAAACGATCCAGGGAACACTTATGATTTTTCATTTCTGCCAACCGATAATGTCTCAAGGATTGAAGTTCTGCGGGGACCTCAAAGTACACTCTATGGTTCGAATGCGATGGCAGGGATAATAAATATTATAACTCAAAAGGGTTTTGGTCCTCCCGAGTTTTCATTTTCAGCAGAAGGGGGGTCATACGGAACTTACAGAGCTCTTGCCGATGTAAGCGGGAGTATTGAAAATTTCAATTACTCCGTTGCTTTATCAAGGTTCAAGACCGAAGGGTTTTCTTCAGCTTCATCTAATTACGGAAATACTGAAAAGGACGGTTCAGATAATTATAACCTAACTTCAAGATTCGGTCTTAATATTTTGCACAATGAGGGGGCTTTTGATAATCTGGATTTTAATCTCTTCTATCGTTTTTCAAAAGGGAATTCAGATTATGACCAATGGGGAGGTCTTCATGGAGACGATCCAACATTTGTATTTCATGAACAGGAAACTGCTGTAAGAGGTGAAGTGGCAGCCGGTTTATTAAATGGCTTTTGGAAAACAACGCTAGGCGTTTCGTTCTTTAGGAATGTGCGTAAATATTCATTTGATTCAACTACATACAATCAGTATTCCTCAAACAGTTTTTATGATGGTAATAGAGTCAAATTTGACTGGCAGAATAACTTTCAGCTAACAGAATGGAATCTGTTCACTTTCGGAATTGAATCGCAGAACGAAGAGGCAAATTCAAACTACTATTCCTATTCTTTCTATGGACCATACATAAGTCTTTTTCCAAGTAACAGATCTTATACAACCGGATTATATCTGCAGGATCAGATTAAAACAGGTAATTTGTTTGCGGCAATTGGTGTAAGGACTGATAAGCATAACCTCTTTGGAACTGTTACCACATACAGCATTGCTCCCGCATATTTGATTTCCGGGACAGGAACTAAGTTCAAGTTTACATACGGCACCGCATTTCATTCGCCATCGCTTTTTGATTTGTTTGATCCGGCATACGGCAATACTACACTTAAACCTGAAACTAATACCGGCTGGGATATTGGAATAGAGCAATATCTTGATAACAATAAGGATGCGGTTGGTATTACTTATTTCAGTAACCAGTTCAGGAATCTTTTCGGTTATGACAGTAATTACAGAACTATCAATATTGGCAAAGCTGAAACGCATGGAGTTGAATTATATTCCACAGTTAAAGTTACTGCCGAGTTTAAATTCAAACTTAACTATACATTCCTGAAATCAAATGAACTGGAGGGACCTGACCAGGGGCTGCCGCTTATCCGTAGACCGGAAGGGAAGTTGGGACTTGTATTATTTAACACTTTTGGGACCAAATTAAACACTACATTTGAATTGAGTTATTTAAATTCAAGATACGATGATAATTTTTCGTCTTATCCAACAGTCCGGGTAAAACTTAATCCGTATACATTAGTAAATGTTTCAGCATCCTATAGAATATTTACTAATCTGGATATTTACGGACGTATTGATAATTTATTCAATACAGCTTACGAGGAAATTTATGGATACGGTGTTCCGGCGCTTTCGGGATATCTAGGTTTTAAACTAATACTTTAAATACAGCATGTTTCTTTTTTTTATTATATATTTAATCAGTTTACTATAAAAAGCTCTGATATGTCATTCTGAGCGCAGCGAAGAATCTCAAAGTTGATATAAGAGATTCTTCAGTCGCTTCGCTCCTTCAGAATGACATGATTACCTTTTTGGTCCTGACTCATTTATTTAATTTTATTACTTAATATTAGACAGATTATCCAAAGGAGTTTAAATGAATAAGAAAATGTTAACCAGTAAATTATTGTTTGCAGCAGGATTGATATTTGCCGCGGCTTTTACACGTCTGATTCCCCATTACCCTAATTTCACGGCTGTGGGAGCTATTGCTTTATTCGGAGGGACTTATATGACGAACAAAAAGCTGGCTTTTGTTGTCCCTTTTTTAGCAATGCTGCTGACAGATATGATTATAGGATTCCATCATACAATGTGGGCTGTTTACCTGAGTTTCGGACTCATTGTAGTAATAGGTTTGCAGATTGCAAAGAATAAAAAGGTTTCGACTATAATCTTGGGTGCGTTATTCTCATCGGTGTTATTCTTTGTTATTACTAACTTTGCACAGTGGATATCTGATCCCTTCTATGCAAAGACAGGAGCAGGGCTTGCATATTGTTATACCATGGCAATTCCTTTCTTCAGTTATACTGTATTAGGAGATATGTTCTACGTTGCGGTTTTATTCGGAGTATATGAACTGGCTGCGAATAAAGTTCCGGCAATGCAGAAAGTTAAAGCATAATAAAATATTGTCATCCCCGCGTAAGCGGGGATGACAATAAGATTTCCAGGTTGGTTTCAACTTGTTCTCACATAGGTCTCAAGTTGGTAATATTTATTATGCATTGCATCCATCCTTCCTCCAGCACACTTCAAATATCTAATGATAATTAACCGGGGTTAATTACTCGTTTTTCCGTAAATTTACATCTTAATATTTTAATCCACAGGAGCTAATGGACACTAAGAAACTATACAAAACAGTAGAAACTATCGCTTCCAAGAATTTCGCTTCCACCAAAGAAATGCTTATATCAGTAATAAATGAGCTTATTAAATACTATTCGATCAATATTACGGGTGGAAGGATATGGGAATTAGACATAGAAAAAGGCGCATATAGTCTGCTTTTTCAGACCGGGGAAGTGGAAATGATAGAGTCCGGTTTTTCCATTAAAATAGAACAATATCCGATTTTTGACCAGATTGCTAAAGAAAGAACTGTCGTAGATTGTGAAACAAACATGATACTGAGAAGCAAAGGGATATTTAAATATTCTGCTTCAGGTGTCGGCGATAAGATAAAGTACAACAGTAAGCCGTATTATGAATATATACTTGCATTGAACAGCAATGAAATAAATGAAGAATTTAAAATTACTCTAAACATAATAGCCACTGCTTTAACCTCTAAAATAAAGCAGCGTAAATATCATGTACGTGCACAGGAATTACGTGCTGATCTTGACAAGGCGCGTGAACTTCAGAAAAGTATTCTTCCCGAGCATGAATACAAATTCCATAATTATGAACTTTATGGAATTACAGATCCCGCTGAAATAGTGGGGGGTGATTTTTTTGATTATCTTGATGTGGGGGGCGATTCGCAAAGGATGGGAATAACTGTGGGTGATGCAGCAAGTAAAGGTGTAAGCGCTGCCGCAGAAGCCATGTATATTTCCGGTGCTCTTAGAATGGCATGCAACTTTGAGACGAAGATATATCCTTTAATGAAAAGGATGAATCAGCTTGTAAATAAAATATTTGCTGATGATAAATTTGCTTCTTTATTTTATGGAGAGCTCTCAAATGATAAGAGCGGATTATTTCTTTATGCAAATGCAGGGCATAATCCACCTCTCTTTATTAAAAAAGATTCCGATAAAATTATTAAGTTAGACTCAACAGGTCCCATACTTGGGCCGGCACCAAACGCTAATTATACTGTTGAAAACATTAACTTTGCTCTGGGGGATGTGCTCCTTATTTTTTCAGACGGTGTGACTGAATCTGCAAATTCGGAATTTGAACAATATAATGATGAGCGTCTGGAAGCATTATTAATAAAGCTTAAGCAGAAGTCTCCAAAGGAAATTGCCTGTGGTATTTTGGAAGATGTAATTAAGTTTTCCAGGAATGGTCAATATTCTGATGATAAAACACTGGTCGTTATTAAACGGGTAAAATAACAACAGGAGGATTGAGTATGATGACATCGATAAATCCGGCAACGGGAGAAGAGATTCAGGCCTACCATGAAATGAACAGTGAGGAAATAAACAATATACTTATTTGTGCCGACAAATCATTTGATTTCTGGAAAGAAACATCATTTAGTTACAGATCAGAAAAGTTGAAAGCAGCTGGGGCTGTATTAAGAAAAAACAGGGAAGAATTGTCACGACTAATGACAACGGAAATGGGGAAACCAATCCTGCAGTCAAGAAGCGAAATTGATAAATGTGCCTGGGTTTGCGATTTCTACGCTGAGAATTCCGAAAAGTATTTGTTAGATGAAAAAGTTGAGACTGATGCGGGTAATAGTTTTATTTCATACAGACCACTTGGAGTGATACTAGCAATAATGCCATGGAATTTTCCATTCTGGCAGGTGTTCCGGTCTGCCGTCCCTAACCTGATGGCAGGAAATGCCGGTGTACTTAAGCATTCTTCAAATGTAACCGGATGCGGACTTGCTATTGAAAGAATATTCAGGGAAGCAGGTTTTCCGGAAGAATTGTTCAGGACATTGGTGGTTCCCTCGAATAAGGTTGAGGCAATAATCAAACATGATAAGATAAAAGCAGTCACCTTAACAGGAAGTGTACCTGCCGGAAAAGCAGTTGCTTCTGCAGCGGGCGCAGTTTTAAAGAAGACTGTTCTTGAACTTGGCGGAAGTGATCCTTATATAATTCTTGAAGATGCTGATCTTGAGACTGCTGCCGGATTATGTGTGAACTCAAGGTTATTAAACGGCGGTCAAAGCTGTATTGCGGCAAAGAGATTTCTAATTGTTGAACAGGTGTACGATAAATTTGAACAGCTCTTTATAGCTAAGATGAAATCAAAGATTATGGGGGATCCTATGAAGGAAGAAACAAACATCGGTCCCCAGGCACGTACTGATTTAAGGAATGAACTTCACGACCAGGTATTAAGAAGTGTGGTATGCGGAGCTAAAGTCCTGCTTGGCGGCAAGGTTCCTGATTTAAAAGGAGCTTATTATCCTCCGACTGTATTGGTAAATGTGTTTCCTGATTCGCCTGCATATAAAGAGGAACTATTTGGTCCGGTGGCCGCATTAATAAAAGCTAAAGATGAAGCAGATGCAATAAGAATTGCTAATGATACCGTATTCGGTTTGGGTGCAGCAGTTTTTACAAGAGATACTTCGCGGGGTGAAAAGATAGCGCGGGAGAAGTTAGTGGCAGGTAATTGTTTTGTGAATGACTTTGTTAAATCTGATCCCCGGCTTCCGTTTGGAGGTGTAAAAGAATCAGGATACGGACGTGAACTCTCAGTCTTCGGTATAAGAGAATTTGTGAACATTAAGACCGTTTACAGGAAGTAATTTTTTTTAATGCCATAAATGGCATAAGTATTTTTAACTTTATTCTATTTACCCAGTCCCGACCTGTCGGGACTGGGCTAATCTAAAAATTATTTTATAGTTCTTTAGCCCAGGCATTTATGCCTGGGATTATGGTCAAGATGAATTGTGATTTTAGGGGATTCATCCCCTTACAATTCCCAGTTCAAATACGACAGAATAATTATATAGCAGACAGATCGAAGGTTTTCCGGAGTTCGAAGATTGCAATACCATAGGCAATAGCAACATTGAGAGATTGTTTAATTCCATATTGAGGAATTTCAATTGAGAAATCGCAGAGGTCCAGAAGTTCTTGCTGTACGCCTGTAATCTCGTTTCCCACTACAATACACAGTGGAAAAGTAGATGCTTCAACTTTATAATATTCGAAACTCGAATCAGTAAGTTCCAACGCACAGATTTTTACTCCCTGCTCCTTTAATTTAAGAATAACTTCTTTAGGGTCTTTAACATATTCCCAGGTTACACTTTCAGTGGCGCCGAGGGCTGTCTTCATAATTTCTTTTTTAGGAGGATGTGGAGTATAGCCGCACATGAAGAGTTTTTCAATCATTGCCCCGTCTGAAGTCCTGAATATAGCGCCGACGTTATAATTGCTTCTGATGCTGTCTAACAAGACATAAACAGGGAGTTTGCGGACAATAGGAATTGTTTCAAGTGTACTTCTGTTAGCGGATATTTCGTCGTGTGTAAGTTTCTTCATCAGAGTCTACTTAAATTTAACAGCAAGCTGACCGCATGCTGCCGCAATATCTTCCCCTTGGGTATAACGGACAATCACAGTTATATTTCTGTCGCGCAGTCTTTTTACGAAGTCTTCAATTTTGTTATTGGGAGTCGGTTCAAGCAATGCGGAATAACCTTCAGGGTTCATATGCTTTAACGAATTAAAAGGAATAACATTTATCTTGGAAGGAATTTCATTGCACAATCTTGCCAAAGCATTTACATCTTCAAGTCTGTCATTTAATCCTTTCAGCATTACATACTCAAAGGTAACCCGGGTTCCGGTTTGTATGACATAATATTTTATTGCCTCTATAGTTTCCTTTAAAGAATATTTTTTATTTATCGGCATTATTTCAGACCTTATATCTTCAAAGCAGGAGTGGAGAGATAATGCAATTTTAACCTTAAGACCTGTATTTGCCAGTGCAATAATTTTGGGAGCTATGCCGGCAGTTGAAACGGTAATCTTTTTAAGACTTATTCCCTTTGTCAATTCTTCACCGAAGATTTGCAAGGATTTAAGAGTTTCTTTGTAATTTAGAAGCGGTTCGCCCATTCCCATATAGACTATATTGGATATATTTTCTTTTCCATAATCTCTGGCGGCAAGTAAAAATTGGTCGAATATTTCTCCGGAAGTAAGATTTTTCTTATATCCCATAAGACCAGTAGCACAGAATTTACAATCAAGAGGGCACCCGACCTGAGTAGAGATACATAAGGTAATTCTTTTCTCATCAGGGATAATAACAGACTCAATGTTATCTTTATCCTTTGTTTCCAGTATATATTTTTTAGTGCCTGTTGATTTGGAAATTACAGAATCCACATATTTAAGAGATTGAATAATTGTTTCTTCAGATAACCTTTGGCGGAATTCTTTAGGCAGGTTATTCATTTCATCAAAATCAGTTACCAGGTGATTATAAATCCAGTTAAAGACCTGGCCGCCGCGGTATTTAGGCTCACCAATGGAATAGAAATAACTATTCAGTTCCTGAAGAGTCATTCCTTTGAGAATCACTTTGGTCTTTTTTTCGTGTTCAGTTTTTTCTTCAATCATTCTGCAAATATAACAAACTCTTTGTAAACCTCCTTTTCCCTTGATGGAAAAGGAGACACGTGCTTTTCTTCAAAGAAAAGCACAAAGAGACTGCAAATAATTTGAGGCCATCAAATAAGGAGAAAATATTTTTGCTTCAAATGAATTATTGATTTATTTTAGCTTCAAGACTAAAATATAAGGAACTTCAAGTCATGGTATTTGATTTCACCGAAGAACAGATTTTGATCCAGCAAGCTGCCCGCGATTTTGCTCAATCGGAGATATCTCCATCAGCAATCCAAAGAGATATAAATGCGGAATTCCCGGCAGATTTAGTAAAGAAGATGGGAGAATTAGGATTTCTGGGGATGATGGTTTCACCTGAATTTGGAGGTGCCGGACTTGATACTATAAGCTATGTGCTGGCAATGATTGAAATTTCCAAAGTGGATGCCAGTTTAGGTGTGATAATGTCTGTTAACAATTCCCTGGTTTGTTACGGAGTTGAAAAATACGGCACGCCTTATATCAAAGAAAAATATCTTATCCCGCTTGCGAAGGGAGAGAAACTCGGAGCTTTTGCACTATCAGAACCGGAAGCAGGTAGTGATGCTACAAAACAAAAAACCACTGCCGATCAGAATGGTGATTTTTTCATTCTTAACGGTATGAAGAATTGGATTACAAACGGAACCTCAGCAGATTATTACCTTGTTATGGCTACAACTGATAAATCTCTAGGGCACAAAGGGATTACTACTTTCTTAGTAGAAAAAGGGACTCCCGGGTTTGGTCATGGTAAAAAGGAAGATAAATTAGGAATCAGAAGTTCTGATACCTGTTCACTCACTTTTGAATCCTGTCGTATTCCGAAAGAAAATATCCTTTGGGAATTAGGCAGAGGATTTAATTTTGCGATGAACACACTAAATGGCGGAAGAATAGGAATTGCTGCCCAGGCAATCGGAATAGCTGAAGCTTCATTAGATGCATCGCTTAAATATTCAAAGCAAAGGAAAGCATTCGGTTCCACTATATCCAATTTTCAGGCTATCCAGTTTAAGCTGGCTGATATGGCTGTAAAAGTTGACGCGGCAAAATTGTTAACACTTAAAGCCGCCTCATTAAAAGATACCGGGAAGAAATATTTTAAAGAAGCTGCAATGGCAAAGTTATATTCAAGTAAAATTGCAGTAGAATGTGCACTTGAAGCAATTCAAATCCATGGTGGATATGGTTATGTAAGAGAATACCAGGTGGAAAGATTTCTGCGAGATGCAAAGATAACGGAGATTTACGAAGGAACTTCTGAAATCCAGAAAATGGTTATTTCAAGAGCCCTGCTTGATTCTATTGCCTGATGATAAAAACAGCAGCAATTATATTATTTTCTACCTTAAGCATTTATGCTCAGACTGAATGGGTGAAATGGGGTAAAGCGGATTATTCTTATGAAATAAAACAAAGTAATTCACATCGGCAATATTCAATCAGTGGCAATACTGCAGGAGAGACTGCACTAAAGACACTTGCAGTTGGATATTGGTTTTTTATTTCTGATGTTGATGGAGATAACTGTCCTTTCAGTCCCACATGTTCTTCATTCTTCCTGCAATCGGTTAAAGAGACTAACATTGTTCAGGGGACTTTAATGTTTGCCGACAGGTTTACGAGGGATATGGATTTCATTGACCGGTTTTCACATTATCCAATAGCAAAGAACCGGCATTTTTATGACCCACCTTCTTTATATACACTTAATAATTTAAAAATTAAGTACATACCTGCCGGAGAATATGTTGACAAATAAAAAGCTCATATGAAAAACATTCTGTATTTAATTTTTATTTTGCTGCTTTTTCAGAATTATTCATATACACAGGAAACCGATCTTTATTCACTGGGGAACAGAAGACTCTTTGCCGATTTCCTCTATTGCCAGAAGGACTATCTGCGAGCTGCTGATGAGTACAAGGAAATTTTAAGATTGTCAGATAGTGATACACTACACCTAAAAATTGGACTTTCATATTTAAAGTCTGGTAGTTTAGATTCAGCATCTGTTTATTTCGGACATGTGAAAATCAACTCTTTATTATATGATTATTCAAGGCAGGCATATTATAAATGCCAGTTTTTGCTAAATCATTTTGATATTGTAGAACTTGGCCCTTACTATTACAATCCTGTGGACAAATTATATAAATTTTCTTCTTTACTGGGTTATAAGGAACTGCCTGTAAATAAGGAAAAATTTCTCCGTCCGTTTGAAGCAGATGAAAGAAGAGCAGCATTCGATTTCTACGACAGGAAGCTAAATCCTCCTTATAAAAATGAATTAACTGCCGCTGTTTTAGCAGCACTGATTCCGGGAGCAGGGAAGATATATACCCAAAATTACACTGATGGAATATTTGCTTTTCTGGCCACCGGACTTATGAGTTATATATCCTATACTGATTTTAACGCTCATCATCAGTTCAGGGGTTGGCTATTTGCAGGACTGGCTTCTTTCTTTTACGGCGGTAACATTTATGGTTCAATTGCTTCAGTACAGATTTACAATGCCGGTATTAATTTCAAACTTAACTCCGATATGAAATTTTATCTCGAAGATAAAAATTACTTCGTGCCTGATTATGAATTCTGCAAATAAAATATTCGTGTTAGTTGTGTTAACCCTGATTCCTGTGTTTGCTCAGGATTACCTGGAAAACCAGATGGTTAAGGGAAATGGTTTATATTCGAGAGGTGAATATTTTGATGCTATTACTGAAATGAAGCGTCTTTTGTACTTCGACAAAGAGAAAGAATATACATATGAGGCAAATAAACTTATTGGAGAATGCTATAAGGCGGGCGCAAAATTTACCGAGGCAATTAATTATTTCTCAAAAGCAGAACAATCTGCGGGATCACCTGAAGAAATATATAATTGCAGAATTTCAATTATCAGAATCAACATTCTCAGAAGAACTAATTTAAGGGCGTCGGTTTTACTTGATGCGATTGAAAAAGATTCGCGGTATTCTGATAAAAAAGAGGATATCAATTACTGGCGCGGCTGGAATTATATTTTCTCTGATGAATGGGATAATGCTTCACTTCAATTTGCTAAAATTACACCTGACCACCTTTTAAAGAAATTATGCGACAGCATTGATGACTGTCAATACTCAGTTACTAAGGCAAAGCTGCTTTCTTATTTCATTCCGGGTGCAGGACAATTTTATACTGGGAATTATGTCAGCGGCTTACTTTCATTAGGATGGAACATTTTGTGGGGTTATACAACAATAACTGCATTCAGCGCAAATCGTATTTTTGACGGTATTATGGTTGGTGATCTGCTATGGTTCAGATTCTATAACGGCAACAACCAGAATGCTGAAAAATTTACAGAAGAAAAGAATACTGCAATCTCAAATGGCGCGCTCAATTATCTGCAAAATGAATATAATGGAGAGAAGCCGTGAAAGGGAAAGGAGGGAGTTAATCTCCCGCTCATTTCTCGCTCAGGGAAAATCAGTCCTGGTTTTCCGACCGTGGCCTGAAAACAAAAAGTATTATTATGACAATAAGTGCTCCCGCAAAATAAGCTGATAAAGAATACGGGGCCAAAGCTTTAGAGAGTTCAAAGAATCCTTCCCAATACTTATATTGCGAGGCGAACAGAATATTAACCATTTCTTTTGAATTAGTCCCGAATGCGAGTAATGGCAACCATAGCATCGTAAACAAAGAGATGCAGAACCAATAAATATTTCTGTAATAATTTATTAATACGGAAAATATGACAGAGCAGGCCAATAATATACCCAATTCTGAAAAGGGGAGGGGTGAATGATTTATTGGAATCAGCTCAGAACCAAACAAAAAGAATACAGAAAAAAACACTGTTAAAAATCTGTACTTTGATACGGTTGAAACTGCAGCCAGGAAGAAAAAGAGTAAGGCAGTTTGAGGGAAATTCCATAGTAAGTAAACAGGGTAATCTGCAACCGAGGAGATCCCAAATTCATAAAAATAGTCAGGGTCTCCCAAATCAATGTTATTGGTAAAAAACAAATAGCCTGATTCCATTAGGAAGGGAAGAATGATCAAAATCAGGAAAACAAATGCTTTTTTATAATCAGGGTTTAGAAAACTTCTTTTTATAAATTGAAGAAAATCCAGGTTAAATATTAATATAAATGGGAGTATAAAACTTATGTGACAGCGGAAACCAATAATTATAACATAAGTATTTAAATTAAAATACTTTAAGAGAATAATTGCAATATTGACAACTGCAAGAGTCAGGATCACTCGCCAGGATTTTATATGAAAGTGATTTTCTTTTGAAGATTCCATAAATAGTCAAAAAATTAAAAATTGCAGTATTAAAACTGCAATTCTTTTAATAGAATTCAAAATCAAAAATTACATTTGGCTGTTGATCTTTTAATCATAAATGTTTAGTTTATTCTCAAAGTTAAAAATATTGTTTTGTTGAAGGTAGAGGTTCTCTACACAAATACGTTTATTAAACCAATTATTTTTCAAAAAACTGAGAAGGATGCGATTCATGGAACCAAAGGCTTTGGAACAAAAGGCAAAACTACTCATTGAAGGACAGGAACTTGAACTTTCTATGGTTGTAGGAACTGAGGGAGAAAAGGGTGTAGATATTACAAAACTTCGCGATAAGACCGGAGTTATTACAATGGACAGCGGTTATGGTAATACGGGATCGTGTTACAGTGCCATTACATTTATTGATGGCGACAAAGGTATACTCAGATACAGAGGGTATCCAATTGAAGAACTGGCTGCAAGTTCAAATTTTGTTGAAGTTAGTTATCTTCTTATTAACGGCCATCTGCCAACGAAACAGGAACTTGAGAGTTTTCAGTATGAACTAACTCATCATTCGCTTATACATGAAGACATGAAGAAATTCTTTGAAGGTTTCCCCCCTTCGGCTCATCCAATGGGAATATTATCGGCAATGGTGAGTTCACTGTCAGCATTTTATCCTGATTCGTATAGTCCGGAGAGTTATGATCTGAATATGGTAAGGTTAATAGCAAAATTAAAAACCATTGCTGCATTCTCATTTAAGAAATCTATAGGACAACCATATATTTACCCAAGGAATAATTTAAGCTTTTCAGCTGATCTGCTTCAGATGATGTTTGCAGTTCCGTCCGAAGACTATAAAGCTCCCAAGGTACTTGAGGATGCTTTGGATCTTTTGTTAATTCTGCATGCTGACCATGAGCAGAATTGCAGCACTTCAACAGTCAGAATGGTAGGAAGCAGCAATGCTAATTTATTCGCAACGATATCTGCCGGAATTTGTGCTTTATGGGGTCCTCTGCATGGAGG
>Ga0182027_10006739_pt1 | contig 17112 bp, 12 predicted proteins | sample 712E1DmetaG_FD_121300 | JGI IMG/M metagenome (GOLD analysis project Ga0182027, IMG submission 121300) | Permafrost microbial communities from Stordalen Mire, Sweden - 712E1D metaG (Illumina Assembly) | ecosystem: Environmental > Terrestrial > Soil > Wetlands > Permafrost | place: Sweden... | reverse complement strand
GGGGGGGGGGGGGGGGCCTCCGGGGGGTCCTGCGGCCTGGGAGGGCCGCGTAGGGAAAAAAAAAAAAAAGGGGAAGGGAAAGGGGGGGAGGGGGGGGGGGGGGGGGGGAGCAGCGGGGTGGGCGAGTAGTTTGGGTCCAGGTATATCACATTGTATTCCGCCTGGATCTTGGGGAGATAGGCGGGGAGATGTTTGTTGATTTCGATGTTGCCCAGGTACTCTTTGATCCCGGTGGCGACGTCGGCGTTGAAAGGCAGCTTGGACGCGGGCTGTTTTTCCAGGAGCTTGATGATGTGAAAGCCGTACGGGGATTCGACCAGATCGCTGATTTGATTGGTCTTGAGGGAAAAGGAAGCCATCTCGAATCCTTCCAGGCCGGCCAGGGAATGGCGGGCGAAGGAGATCTCGCCGCCTTTGTCCTTGGTGCTGGTATCGTCGGAGTAGAGCTTGGCCAAGGCCGCGAAGTCCTCGCCCTTTTCGGCCTTGGCCTTGATCTCGCGGGCCAGCGCCTCCTTTTCCCTTTTCTGGGCGGGCTGGAGCGGTTGGCGGGTCTTGGGATCCAGGACGGAAATGAGGATGTGGGCGACGCGGACCTGCTCCGGGACAAGGAAGTTGGTGGCGTTTTTCTCGTCCTCATAAAAACGCTTGACAACGGCGTCCGAGACGGCATTGCTGGGCACCAATTCGCGGGCGAGAACGACGCGGGCCAGCCTTTTCTCCAGGTAGGCGGCGCGGATCTGCTCCAGGGTCTTGCCGGTGGCCTCGATTTGTTGCTGGAACTGTTTCTCGCTGGGCGCGGCATTTTTCAGCTCGTCCAGGTAATTTGTCACCTCTTCGCCCACCTTGCGCTTCTCGTCCGCGGTCGCTTTCTGAGCCAGGATTTTGTCCACGACCATGTGGAGGAGGATGTCCGACTCGACCCGGGCGCGCTGGCTTTCGGGAATGGCCATATTTTGCTGCTCCAGCATCAGGGTTTTCTCGGTGATAAACGCGTCCGCCACCGCGCTGCGCTTGATTTCAAAACCCTTGCCGGTGGCGACCACCGGGTCGGGGAATAGAACGGCGGGGGGCTTGTCCGGGGCCGCGGCGAAGAGGCCGGCGGCGAACAGGAAACAGGCGGCGGCCGGGAGGCATCTGTTTATCATGATGTTTGGATGGGCCGGGGCGGCCCGTTGTTCAAAGTTTGACCACGCGGATGTTGCTGATGTCCGGGTCTTTTTGGATTTCCTGGAGCAGGGCGGGCGGCGGAACGCTGTCCAGATTCAACACGGTGAGGGCCTTGCCGCCGGCGGCGTCGCGGTTGAGGCTCATGCTGGCGATGTTGACGTTGTGTTTTCCCATGAGCGTGCCGATGTAGCCCACGATGCCGGGCCGGTCCTTGTTGTTCATCAGGAAAATGACGCCTTCGGGCACGATCTCGACCGTCTGGCCGAAAAGGCGGACGATACGCGGGAAGCTTTTCGCGCCGAAAACACTGCCGCCGGCGGAGGTTTTTTCACCGCCGGACAGGACAGCGACATGGAGCCATTCGCTGAAGTCGGTGGCTTCGCTGGATTTGATTTCCTCGATCTCGAGGCCCAGGGCGGCGGCGGCGCTGCGGACATTGACCTGGTTGACCTCCTTGCCGCCGGACAGTTCGAGGAAACCTTTGAGGACGGCGCGCGTGATGGGATCGGCCGGCAATTGGGCGGCCTTGCCGCCGTAGGTGATGATGATGCGGTCGTTGCGTTTGGGGGCGATCTGGGCGAGGAGGCGTCCGAGTTTTTCGCCCAGAACCAGGAACGGTTTGACGACCTGATAAGTTTGGACATCGAGATTGGGGAGGTTGACGGCGTTGCGCACGGCGCCGTGGATGAGGAAATCAATGATCGCCTCGGCGACTTCGATGCCGACGTTTTCCTGGGCTTCGTGGGTGCTGGCGCCCAAATGCGGGGTCATGATGACTTGCGGCAACTGGCGCAACGGGAAATCGGCCGGCGGCGGCTCGACTTCATAGACATCCAGCGCCGCCCCGCCGACGTGGCCGGATTGAATGGCGGCGCAGAGATCGGCCTCGTTGATGATGCCGCCGCGGGCGCAATTGAGTACGCGCACGCCCTTGGGCATTTTGGCAAAGGCGGCGGCGTTGACCATGCCCTTGGTCTCCTCGGTCATCGGCATGTGGACGGTGATGAAAGCGGCCTCGCGATAGAGGTCGTCCACGTTCTCCTTCAGATCAATCTGCAACGCCTTGGCGCGGGCGATCGAGATGTAGGGGTCGTAGGCGATGACCTTCATGCCAAAGGCCAGGGCGCGTTTGGCCACTTCGGCGCCGATGCGGCCCATGCCCAGGACGCCGAGGGTTTTGCTATAGAGTTCGGTGCCTTGAAAATCCTTGCGGCTCCATTTGCCTTCTTTCATGGAGGCATGGGCCTGCGGAATCTTCCGGGCCAGGGCCATGAGCATCGAGAAGGTCAATTCCGCCGTGGAGATGGTGTTGCCGCCGGGCGTGTTCATCACCACGATGCCCCGGGCGGTCGCGGCGTCCACATCCACGTTGTCCACCCCCACTCCGGCGCGGCCGACGACAACCAGCTTGGGGGCGGCGGCGATGACGTTTTTGGTGATTTTGGTCTCGGAGCGGACGACCATGGCATGGGTGTCCTTGACCAGCGGGAGCAGTTCGGCTTCCGGCAATTTTTGCTTGAGGACGGTAACTTTGAATTCGGCGCGTTGCTGCAGCAGCGCGATTCCTTTCGGCGAGATCGGGTCACAAACCAGAATATTCATAAAAGGCGGCCAATGTAGGGCCGGCGGCGCGGCAGGTCAATCAAATCCGTCACGGAGTGAGGGAGCGGTGGAATGGAGTGATGGAGTGGTGGGGTGGTGGAAAAACCAAAACCCAAGCATTCCAATACTCCACCACCGCCCGAGATTTCTGACCGGGCGGGTAAGGGGCGGGAGGTCCCGCTCAAAGCCGGTTCCCATAATTTTCCGGAGCATCGCGGGAGCTTCTCCGTCTAACCAAGAAGACGCATGAGTCATTATTCTTCGAACAACTCACGGGCATGGAGGCGGCCTTGCCTTAGTCTGCTTCCAGCGGTTCTGTTGGCGTTCTTGTGGCCGATGGGTGGCCGGTGCGCATCCGATGATCTCGATAAGTTTCGGGAGTGTGTGGTACAGAACAGAATGGCCGAAGCATGTCGAATGATTGATGAATCGCGTCTGACTTTTGACGCCGGAATTTGGAACTGTTTAACGAGGGCGCGTGATGAGTCCATTCTGGAGAACGAGAACCTGCATTTGGACTATTATAGGAATCGGCTGGCAAGACATCTCCAGTTGCCGGACATCGCCATCCAATCCGACATTGATTTGCTTGAAAAGGCACCCCCAACCCTGCGAAAGAACAGCGGAATTTGGGAAGGGAGCCTCGACACAGCGATGCTGGCGGCCCAATTGGGGCGGTTCGATTCCGCCTTCACGATATTGTCGCTGTTGTCAAAATCCGATCCCAGCCTCACGAACGCGATGGGCGCGCTCCAGCAATTCACCAATGCCCCGGCAGATATTAGCGCCCGACAACGGATGGCCGCTGAATTCTGGGTCGGGATCACAGCCTGGACCATGCCGCCTCATTACAAGGAAGCCGCCGATCTTCTTGAGGAGACGCTGGCCATGAACCCGAATCCCGACCGGAGGAGATCGCTCTATTTATCCGTGGCGCAATATGCGTCCGCCGCAGGAGACACCGAGAGGGCGGCAACCTATCTCAACCGGCTGATGGTGGAGTTTGCCGGGTCGGCGGGTTTGGATGAGGCGATATTCAATCACGCGCAATCGCTTTTCGGGCGCAATGAGTTTGACCGCGCCAAGGAGTGGATGTTGCGGCTTGTGTATAATGGGCGGACGAATTCGCTGAGCGCGCGCGCGCATCTTGAGTTGGCGGAGATATACGAGAAGCTCAATGACGAAGGCGAGATGGTGCGGCATCTCGAATCCGCAGCGCATGCCCCGCCTCGCGCGACCAACCACAGCGTTATGGACATGAGCGACACGGAACAAACCGCCGTGGTTCGCCTCGGTCAATACTACCAGCACAAGGGGGATGCGGCCCGGGCGCTGGACTATTTTCGCGCATGGACGCCTGGAAGCGGCGGGTGCGGCAACTGCATGGCTGAGTTCGCGTGGGAACGCGACCTGTATATTTCCCAAAGTCTGATTTCGCTGGGAAGGACGAACGAAGCTTTGCAGCAGCACTTGTTGCCGCACGTTCTCAATGGCGACGGCCTCTATTGGGATGCCGACATTCCAAAACTGGTCGTGCAGATTTACGAGCGGATCAACGCCCTCCCGTTGCTGCGCGACAGGCTCTCCACCGCAAACTCCAAAGCCGCCCAAGTAGCGGCGACTCTCGCCGAAATACGGCAGCTTGCGAAGGAGCGCAAGATCTCACTGCTAATAGGCCACTTGAAGGATTCGGGTGTCGCCTCCGGCCATGTGGACACGGACTTTATCCGGCAATCCAATTGGCATGCTGTTGCCGCCGCTGAGGCCTTGTCCGAAATGGCCGGGGAAGAATTGCCTTTGCTTATCAAAGAAGCCGACAAATTGCCGGCGAATACTCGCCAATGGGTGTTTTACGCCCTGGGGCTTTGCCGGAATCCGGACGCGACGCCGTTTCTTGAAAAGCTCGTCCAACAGAAGGGATACGGCGATTGGGAACTCCGGGACATTCAATATGCCCTTCAACTTCGAGGCGTGAAATCCAAATAAGGGCCCAGTGAAATGAAAACAGTCCGGCCATTTATGGGATGGGCGGTGTTCGTTCCGAGAGAAGGATTAAGATTAGAATGAAGAAATCTAGCGCGGCCGTCGGCCGGTGAGGAGTTCGGTGGCCAGGGGTTGGGCGTCATAGACATGGTTCAACGCCTCCAAAATGGCGGCGGAGGCGACGGAGGTGGCGCGGCCTTGCTTGTCGCTGAAGGCGTAGTCCCACGGCAGGCTTTCGAGGTTGCCGTCAAATATAATGCCCACAAACTCGCCGGCCCGGTTGACCACCGGACTGCCGGAGTTGCCGCCGATGATGTCGCAGGTGCTCACGAAATTCAGCGGCGCGCTCATGTCCACCTTGGATTTGCGCTCTTCCCAGATGGGCGGGAGATCGAATGGCGGGCGGCGGTTCATTTCGTCGGCGCGCTGGTAAAGGCCCGCCATCGTGGTGATCGCGGACACGGGCTTGCCGTCTTCCTCGTAGCCTTTGACGGTGCCGAAGGCGAGCCGCAGGGTGAAGGTCGCGTCGGGATAGCCGCTGTTGCCGGACATCACGTTGCGGGCGCGGGCAATCGCGGCGTGGGCTTGTTCCACGATCTCGCCTTGTTCCTCGGCCACTTTGCGCAGGGCGCGCGCGGATGGATCAATCAGGCGCGCCAGTTCGATCATCGGATCGCGGGCGGCTGCCACCGCATCGGCGCCGCCCTCGTACAGTTTCTTGCGGAAGGCCACGTCGCGCACTTTGGTGGTGTTGATCAAGTCCACGGCGCGCTCGCGCGGCGATTTGCCGGCGAGGACTTTTTGCAGGAGCGGATCGTTCGCGCCCAGTTCGCCGGCCAGAAATGTAAGCGAGTCGGAAAGGGTGAGGATTTCGACGTCGGTGTAAATGGGCTTTTCGGAGAAAAGGGACAGTTCGAGGGAGAGTTTGCCGGAGTCGGAGTATTCGCGGAGGCGGTCGCCGTTGGGTTTAGGGCGCTCCTCACCGGCGCGCAACAGGACACGGGCGATGCGGAAGCTGTCGCAGTTGAAGCCCTGGCCGCCTTCGAGCAGGGAATAACGGAGCCCCTGCACGGCGAGCACCTTGATGGCTTGGGCAATTTTATCGTAGGGGGCATTGGCTGCGTAGAATAGCTGGGTGTTGGAACTTAACGGAAGCTGCCTGAATTCGGTCTCCGCTTTGGCTTTCGGTCCCATCAAATCCGGGTCCAGCAATCCGGCCAGACGCCCATCCAGCGCTTTGCGGCTGTTTTGCACGGCGAACAGAAGGCCGCGCGCGCGCCGGGCGTTTTCCACCGTGCGCCCGCTCCAGGCGGAGAGCAGCACTTCCTGCCGGTTGAGGATGCGCAGGCGCCAGGGCAGCGTGTGGTCGCGCAGATGTTCCAACTCCGCCATCGTTAGCATCCGGCTCGTCCCGCCGGGATGGCCGGAGACGAACACCAGTTCCCCGTCCTTCGCGCCCGTTGGCGAAAAGCGCAGGTAATCCTTTATCTGCGCCGGCTGGCCGTTTTCATAGGCGCGGAACAGGCAGATGTCCAGATCGTAGCGCGGGAACTCGAAGTTGTCCGGGTCGCCGCCGAAAAAGGCGATCTGCTGTTCCGGCGCGAAGACCAGCCGCACGTCCGTGTAACGCTTGTAGCGATAAAGATGATACGCGCCGCCCTCCCAAAGCGTGACGACATCCGAGCGCAATCCGGTGCTGTCGAGCGACTCCTTTTCAATGGCCGCAATCACCTTGCGGCGGGCGGCGAACGCGGCGGCGGGATCGGGAGCAACGAGCGCGGTGTTGCTGGACACATACAGACCACCTTCCGGCGCGATAACGCCAGTTGCTGTCGTTGGCGCGGCGACGACATTAGGCACGGCGGCGTTGACGCGCGCGGTGACATCTTCGATGGACTGGAGGACATTGAGTTCCAGGTCAAAGCACTTGATTTCCTCGGCGGGGGGGCGGGCGTAGAAGCCGGTCTTGAGGAGGTTCTTTTCCGCCGTGCTGAATTTCTGCAGGGCGTCGGCGCCGACGTGGTGGTTGGAAATCAAAAGGCCGTCCGCGCTGACGAAGCTGCCGGAGCCGCCGGAGTTGAAGCGGATGGAGGCCTTTTGCAGATGGTCCAGCCAGGCGTCGGTGGCGTCGAATTGATAACGCTCGCGGAGGATTTGGCGTGGCGGCTGATTGAAGAGCCACATCCCCTCATCCGCCGTCGCGCCGGACGCGAGAGTCAACGATAGAATAGCGATGTTGAATGATTTCATGCGCGGGTGAAGTATAGCGGCGGAGCGGGCGCAAAGCCACAGCGGTTTTTTGGAAGGCGCGGGAGGAGCGATCCCGCGTGGGAGGAATGGGAAGAATGGGACGAATGGGAATGATGGGAAGAATGGTTGAAAGGGACGCTGACTTTTCCACAGTGTCCTAATCTGGCTTGTTGAAATGCTCCTCCCACCATGCCACAGGTGGTTTCGGGGCCCACCTCTGTCCTCAAAATGTGAGAGTGAACTGCCGGGCTTGTCCGTCGTAATACAATGTGCTGCCTGCCAATAAATCTCTCCCGTATAACATCGAAAAACCCTGATGCTGCAAGTCTGCTTCGCTGGCTATCCAAAACGGAAATGCCCAAGGCTGGCGGCCTTTCGTCAGCGGCACGAAGATTGCCAAATCGTATGTAAGCTGCTCACAGGGGATCGGTCCTGTTGTTGGAGTGAGCACCTGCACACTGCCTCTCGGCGTCAGTCCTAATTGAGGTATGAGAGCACTGTCAATTACAGTGTGGCTTGCGCCGGTGTCAATCAGGGCCTGAATCAGCACCGGGGGCGGAATTGGCTTTCCCGCCTGTTTTAGGGCTTTCTGGCGCACATCACTGACGCCCACCCAAACGTCCATCATCGGACCGCTTGGACCGTGGCTTATGCAGAAGTGGGGCATTTAAATCGAATCGCGCGGGTAAAATGCTGAAGGGCAGGGATTGCAGTGATTTCACGCACCAGGAATGGTTCCAGGCCGGCGACTTCATAGCCCTTGGCGTAAGCCTCGTGGCTGCTCTCAAACAACCCCAATAATTGTCCCTCAAAAAACACGGCGAATTTCCCGGCCTCCTGCTGCAATTTCTCCTTTTGCTCCTCAAAGGCTGCCAAATCCTTTTCAAGTGGATTTTCCAGATTCATAATCGGCGCTTCATTTAACAAGGGAAATATATAACGTTCGTTGACATTTTGCAACGTCTGTCGCGAAAGTCAATTCCGTACGGGCGCAGGACAAAAATCTTCGCTTTCTTGGCAGGGCGGATTTGCTGCTGTGCCCTGAATTCTTGGGCGGCGCGGCAGCGCCACTTGTGGGGAATGGGAATGATGGGACGAATGGGAATGATGGGAAGAATGGTTGAAAGGGACACTGACTTTCTTCTGATTTCGGTTATTTTTGGGTGACTTGAATTCCGAGAATAAAGTCCAACGTCCGCCGGAGCGGGAATCGGCGCGGAGCGCCGGCGCCACACCTGCAGAATGTAGGGTCGAGCCTCAGGCTCGATCTTCGGCGCACAGCGCCGACGCTACATCGCTTTGGGCGTTGCTGGTTTCGCCGTGGACTTGGCGGATGGCGTGGCGCGATACCCGGACGAGCCGGGGACGGCTGCTGCTGTTTTCATCGTCCATTGTCCTGGGGGTGGCGGCGCTGGCGGCGATAGGGTCGCTGGGGACGAACCTGGAACGGGCGGTCGAGGAGCAGGCCCGGACATTGCTGGGGGCGGACCTGGCGGTTTCTTCGCGGCAGGCGTTCAGCGCGGAGGAGGAAGGGTTGATCAAGGAGATCGGCGGGGAGCAATCGCGCGAGACGTCGTTTTCCTCGATGATCGTTTTCCCGGCTTCGGGCGGGACGCGGCTGGCGCAGGTGCGGGCGTTGAGCGGCGGTTTTCCATTTTATGGCCGCCTGGAAACGGAGCCGCCGGGGGCGGAGACGGAGTTTCGCCAGGGGCGCGGCGCGCTGGTGGAGGAGAATCTGCTGATTCAATTCGGGGCGAAAGTGGGCGACAATATCCGGCTCGGCCAGTTGACGCTGCCGATTGTGGGCGAATTGAGGAAGGTCCCCGGCGAAAGCGCCGCGCTGGCGGTGGTGGCCCCGCGTGTTTATATGCCGATGGCGGACTTGGCCGGCACCGGCCTGCTGCTTCCGGGCAGTCTCGCGCAATACAAAACGTATTTCAAATTTCCGGCGGGGACGGACGTGCCGCAACTTGTGGCGCGACTGGAGCCGCAATTGGAGAAGTTCCGGCTCAACGTGGACACGGTGGAAAAACGGAAGCAAAACCTGGGCCGCGCGATGGATAATCTGTACCATTTTCTGAATCTGACCGGCTTGGTGGCGCTGATGCTGGGCGGGGTGGGAGTGGCCGGGGCGATTCATGTGCATGTCAAGCAGAAATTAGGGACGGTGGCCGTGCTGCGCTGTCTGGGCGGATCGGTCGGGCAGGTCTTTTCCGTCTATCTGGCGCAGGGCATCGCGCTGGGGGCGCTGGGGGCGTTGCTGGGGATGGCGCTGGGCGTGGCGGTGCAAACCTTCCTGCCGCGCGTGCTGGCTGATTTTATTCCGTTCACGTTTCGGTTCCAGACGGCGTGGCTGGCGCTGGGGCGCGCGGCGGGGGCGGGGTTTGTGGTGTGCCTGCTTTTTGCGCTGCTGCCGCTGCTGGCGGTGCGGCGGGTGTCGCCGTGGGCGGCGCTGCGGGTCGCGTTCGAGCCGGCGGCGCGGCGTGATCCGATGCGCTGGGCCGTCATGGGCTGCCTGGCGGCGCTGGCGCTGGGTTTCGGGCTGAGCCAGGGGCGGAACTGGCGGACGGGCTTGGGATTCGTGGCCGGTTTGGGCGTTGTGTTTGTGCTGTTGGCGGCAACGGCGCGGGCGCTGGTGGCGCTGGCACGGCAATCGGGGCGAATGAAGCTGCCGTTCACGGTGCGCCAGGGGTTGGCGAATTTGCACCGGCCTGACAACCGCACACAATTACTCCTGTTTTCCCTGGGACTGGGAACGTTTTTGCTGGCCGGCATTTTCCTGGTGCAGCACACGCTCACGGACGGGCTGATCGTTCCCGGCGCAAGCCAGGCCAACGCGGTGCTGTTTGACATTCAGCCGGACCAAAAGGAGGCGGTGGCGAATTTGGTCCGGTCGCTGGGCCGCCCGATTCTGGATGAAGCGCCGATTGTGACCATGCGCCTGAGTTCGATCAAGGGCCGCCCGGTGGAGTCGCTTTTGGCCGACCCAAAGAGCACGCTGCCGGCCTGGACGTTGCGCCGGGAATATCGGAGCACCTACACGGATCATTTGCGCGACGCGGAGAGAATCACCGCCGGCCAATGGATCGGCCGCGCGGCCGGCGGCACCGGCGCGGTCCCCATTTCCGTGGAAACGGGGATCGCCAAGGAACTGCGGGTCAAGCTGGGCGACGAGATGGAGTTCGACGTGCAGGGGATGCCGGTGCGGACGCGCGTTGCCAGCTTGCGGGAGGTTAATTGGCGCAGGCCGCAGCCGAATTTCTTCGTGCTTTTTCCGCGCGGCGTGCTGGAGGGCGCGCCTTCGATGAACGTGCTGGTGACGCGGGTGGATTCCAGCGAACAATCCGCCGCGCTCCAGCGGGAAACGGTGAAGGCGTTTCCCAATGTGTCGGTGATTGATTTGACACTGATACTGGAAACGGTGGACGCGATTGTGGGGAAGATTTCGTTTGTCATCCGGTTCATGGCGCTGTTCACGGTGGCGACGGGCATTCTGGTGATGGCGGGGGCGCTGGTGAGCAGCCATTTTCAGCGGGTGCGGGAGAGCATTCTGTTGCGGACGCTGGGGGCGTCGCGGGGGCAAATCCGGCGGATATTGGCGGTGGAATACCTGGCGCTGGGGTTGCTGTCGGCGGTGGCGGGCCTCGTACTGGCGCTGGGGGCGGTGTGGGCGCTGGCGGTGTTTGTGTTTCAGGCGCGGTTTATGCCGCCGTTATGGCCGGTGTTGGCGGCATTGGCGGCGGTCCCGGCGCTGACGCTGGGGACGGGCTTGGTGATGAGCCGGGGCATCCTGAATCAAACGCCGCTGGCGATTCTGCGCGCGGAGGCGTAGGGGACTGCGGAGATTATTTGTCCTTGCTTGATTTGCCGGAGCTTTTGGTGCCGCCGGCCATGAGGAGGGTGCCGACCAGGAAACCGACGCCGAAAAACCCATAGTACATGTAGCAGGCCGGCGCAGTCAGACGCTGGGGCAGGATGGGCGGGAGGTCCAATGTGGCCTCCATGCGATTATGCATGCCCATCATGACCAGTAGAGCCAGGATGGCGATGATAAGAACGGCTTTGGCGAGCAGCTTAAAATTCATGTTTTTTTTGGTGCGCGAATGGTAAACAAGTCCGGCCGCAAGGTCAATTGCAATCCGGCGCCCCGGAACATTTCAGTTTTTGGGGGCGTCCGTTCTTGTTCCTAATCTTGATCCTAATCTTAATCCTAATCTTAATCTCTGTGGCGTGAAAACGAGATTAGGATTAAGATTAGGATCAAGATTAAGAACCGGAAGCCGCATGAGCATCGCGACCAAGACGGGAGACGACGGGAACACCGGGTTGATGTACAACCGGCGGGTCTCCAAATGCCACCCTCGAGTGGAAGCGCTCGGGGCGGTGGATGAGTTGAACGCCGCGCTGGGTTTGGCGCGCGCCTCCGCCCGGCATCCTTTCGTGAGCGCGCGCCTGCTGGAAATGCAAACGGCGCTGGTCGTCTTGATGGGCGAACTGGCCGTCCAACCGGAGGATTTGCCGCGCTACTTGAAGGACGGGTTCGCCCTCGTCTCGCCGGAAATGACGGCGAAACTGGACCGGGTGGTGCAGGAAATCGAAGCGCAACAGGCCGCCGGCAAGGGCTGGGCCGCGCCGGGAGCGAGCGTGGGTTCGGCGGCGCTCGACATGGCGCGGACCGTTTGCCGCCGCGCCGAACGCCGGGTCTGCGCCTTGCGGGAGTCCAACCCGCCGCAGAACGGCGAGATTCTGATTTTCCTCAACCGCATGTCCGACGCGCTCTGGCTGCTGGCGCGCCTGGAGGAGAGCCAACCCCTGTAGCGGCGGTCTGTGACCGCCGGAAAACAAAGAATGCTGAAGAACCGGCGGTCATAGACCGCCGCTACAAAGACCGGATCGTTTTTTCAGGCTCGGTCTCCATTTTGGCAATTGAGAGCTTGAGTGCTCCCTGGCCGGGGTGTATTAAAGCTGCATTATGTTCACGCGTTGCTACGCAGACAATTACCGGTGTCTTGCAAACTTCACATTGCCGCTTGAGCCGCTTTCTGTTCTGCTGGGTCCGAACGGTTCAGGTAAGTCCACCGTGCTCATTTTGATCGCAAATTTGAGGGATTTCATCCTCGGACGCGGAAAATCCCTCGACTTGTTTCCGCCTCAAACTCTCACGCGTTGGGACAAGCGTATTGAGCAGACATTTGAATTGGGGTTGCGGCTCGAACAAGGCGAATATCTTTACCGCCTTCGCATCAGGCACGAGGCGCCAGAACGTGCGCTCAACAAGGTAGTCGAAGAAACCTTGAATTTGAATGGACAACCACTATTTAAAGCCGATGACGAGAAAATCCAGCTTTTCAATGACACACACCACCCGGGTCCTGAGTTATTGGCTGACTGGCATGTCTCGGGAATCTCTCGTATCAACGTGCGGGGTGACAACCTAAAACTGATGGCATTTCGTCGCGCCATCGAGAGCACCTTCGTCCTCGCTCTCAATCCCGCTTTAGTCAGCGCCATCAGCAAAGAGAAGCAGCCGGTTACCATCCCTATGCGCGACTGTTCGGATTTTGCTGATTGGTTGAAGTACATCTCGACCGCCGAGGTCTTAGCCAGGCAAGAAGCCGAACAGAGTCTGGCCCAAGGCGGGCTTCCAGGCTTTCGCGCCTTCCAAGCTGATCCATCTGGAGACGCGGAAATTCTACAGTGCATTTTCCAGCCGAAGTTGAAATTTCGACTCGACGAACTTTCGTCAGGTCAGATTGCCCTCATCATTCTCGAAACCGCTCTGGCTGTGGTTGGGGAAGGTCACGGAGTTTTGATGTTAGACGAGCCGGGCAACTTCCTCGGTCTGAGTGAGGTTCAGCCTCTGCTCACCCGCCTACAGGACGCTGCGCTCGAGGGCCGATTCCAAGTGGTCCTTACCGCGCACCATCCGTTGGCGGTTGATTTTCTTGCCGCCGGTTTCGGTTCATGGTTGGAGCGCGAACCTAGCGGGACCACACGAGTCCACCCCATACGGGTGGCTGAAAATGTCGAGGGGGAGAAAGCAGGTTTGCGAGTTTCAGACCTGATTGCACGCGGATGGCTTTCTGGATTGGGCCTTACCAACAAGGAGCCCCCGGCTGAAAGCGATTCTGACCTCTCAACAAAACTGCCGAATGCCGAATCGCCTTCATGAGCCGAGTCTGCAAGATTATCCTCGTTTGCGAGGGATGGCGCGATTCCGCTTTTGCCCGCGGATTCCTCGAAGCGGCAGGCGTGGACTCGAGGAGCCTTGATCTCAAGATGAATCCGGGAGGGTCCGGGCACGATTGGGTTAAGACTCAGTTTGTGCAAGAGGCGGCTAATCTTGCCAGATTTGCGGAAGGCCGCGGCGTCTTGGGACTTCTCGATGAGGACGGACAGGGTGCGGCAGTTCGTGAAAAAGACGTAGCCGACCGGTTAAGGGAGCGCGAACTTGGAACAATCTCGGCGCGCGATGGCCGCTGTCTTCTCTTGCCGGCGCGAAATCTCGAAACCTGGCTTCACTGGTTGATCGCGCAGCAGTCTGGATCGTCGTTACGAGTGGACGAAACAACCGATTACAAAAACGCCGGGCCGCCCGGCTCCCAGCGGGTTGGGGATGAGGACTGCCGTCCGGCTGGAAAATACCTCCATTCTCTCAACCACACCCAGCCTCCCGATGGATGTCCTTCAATGCTTGCGAGGGGACTCGGACAGTTGCGCGATTTTCTCAGTGCCGTCCGCCGATGACTCTTGGCGGTCAGGACGGGCCTTTGAGGATTTTGTCGAAGGACTCCAGCGGCTCGATGTCAATGCGACGCTCGTCGGCGGGCTTGGAGGCGGACGGGGCCGGAGACGGGGCGGGCGGATGGCTCCCGTGACTGGTCTTGGGAGATACGGGGATCGGCGGGATTTTGACGGGCGTGACCGGCTCTTCGGCCTCCGCTTCCGGTTCGCGCGAGAGGATGTTAAAATGGGGCCGCTTCTCCAGCCAGGCGCGATAGCGCGCAAAGGTCCACATGCCCTCCGCCAAACCGGTTTCCAGCGAGGAAATGATTTTGAAGAAGTCGCGGTTGCGGATGAAATTTTTGATCGGCATGCTGGTTTTGAGAACTTCACATTCCGGCACGCAGAGGTTCAGGCCGGGGCGGAATTGCAGCCGCTGGGAAACGACGGCGATGAGGCAGTCGGCCAATTGGGCGGCGATGTTGTCCTGAATCTCCGGCGGAAAGGCGTTGACCACGCGCTGGAGCGCCTCGGCGCAGTTGGCGGAATGGACGGTGGCCAGCACCAGATGGCCCGTCTCCGCCGCGCTGAGGGTCAGGCGCATGGTTTCCGGCTCGCGCATTTCGCCCACCATCAAGACATCCGGGTCCTCGCGCAAACTGTCCAGCAGCGCCTGTTCAAAACTGGGGGTGTCCCGCCCCACTTCGCGCTGGCGGATGAAGGACTTGCGGGGACGGAAGGTGAATTCAATCGGGCTTTCAATGGTAACGATGTGGCGGGCGTCGCTGAGGTTAATCGTCTGGACCAGCGCGGCGAGGGTGGTGGACTTGCCGCTGCCGGTCGGGCCGCCGATGAGGACCAGGCCGTTGGCGTGGTTGACCAGTTCCTTGAAGTCGGGATGGAGGTTCAAGGATTCAATCGTCGGCTGGAAGGCCGGGAGCAACCGGATGGCAAAACCGACGCCGCGCGAGGTTTGCAGGATGTTGATGCGGCAGCGCAGCCCTTCAATGGTGCGCGACATGTCGAAGGAGCGTTGCGTGAGAAAGCGCGGCCAGTCATCGGGGCCGATCAAGTCGCGGGCGCATTCCAGGAGCGGTTGGGCGGGGCACGGTTCGCCCACCGTGCGCAAGCTGCCGCGCACGCGGATGACGGGCGCCAGGCCCGGCTCCAGATGGAGGTCGCTGGCGCCCTCGGCTTTGGCGGTGGCAATAAGCGCGTGCAGGTTCACAAATTTCCTTTCATTCCATTCAGCGTCATAAGTTCTTTTTGTAACTATTCAGGTAGGGACGCCTCGCCGAGGCGTCCGGGGGCGATCCGTTGCGCCGCCGGACGCGGCGCGGACGCCTCGGCGAGGCGTCCCTACCTAAACAGTCAGTCCTCATACAATTTACACTTCGGAGTCGCGCTGTTTCCGGGAATATGGCGGCGGTAACGGACCGCCGCTACAGAGCAAAAGCAAAGTGGAACTGGTATCACAGGGGCGGTTCGCGCTTCAGACCGTGACGCCTTTGATCTTTAGCGCGACGGCGTGGTCGCTGGGAGGCGTGGCGGGCAGCTTGACGTTCAGGCCCTGCGCGTCCTGCGTCCATTCGACCTTGCCGCCGTAGCCGAGCAGGGAGACATCGGCGACTTTGCGCCCGTCCAAGTGCGGCGAGTTGCTGGCGAGGCTCTTGACCACGGTGGCGCGGGTTGCCGGCCAGGCCATGATGAAGGCGTAAAGGGTGTCGCCCTTCGCCATGAAACGCAGGTCCTCGGAAGTGTAGGGGCGCACATCGGTCGTGCCGCCGAACTGTCCCCGCGGCGCCTGGACGGTGGTGGACGGCCCTTCGCCATAAACTTTCCACGGGCGCGTGGCGTAGATGCCCTCGCTGTTGACGTCCATCCAGGCGGTGAATTCGGCGAGGAACTTGAGTTCGTCGGTGTCCGGCGCGCCGTTGCCGGGGAGCGGAATGTTCAACAGGAGGTTGCCGTTCTTGCTCACGATGTCCACCAGCATCTGGGCGACCTGTTTGGCCGTCTTGTATTTATGCTGGTCGAAAAGGCTCCGCGTGTAATGCCAGTCCCCGATGCAGGTGTCCGTTTGCCAGGGCATGGTTTCGCCGCCGGTGGTCGCGCCGCGCTCGATGTCGTACACCAGCGCCTTGCGTTGTTCGGCGTTCAGGTTCTTGCCGGTCAGCACCGCGTCCACCTTGCCGCTGCGTGCGACGCTGGTGTTGTAAAGATAGGCGGTGATGCGCAAACCGATGTCGCTGACGGGATAAAGCGGGAAAACCACGTCGTCGAAATAGAGCAGGTCGGGGTGGTGTTGGTCAATCAGGTCAATGGTGCGGTTGAAGAACTTGGCAATATAAGCCGCCGCCGGTTGCGCGCCGCGGGCGTGGTACTGCGCGTAGTAGTCCTGCGGATCAAGGCCCTCCCACCAGAGGCCTTTGCCGTCGGCCTTGGTCATCTGCCCGTCGTAAGGCACGCCGGCCAGCGGGCCGCTGGTGTCGGAACCTTGCGCCGCTTCATACCAACTCCAGGAACGGTCGCCGTGGGAAGTCACCGCCAGACGCAGGCCGGCGGCGCGCACCGCCTTTGCCCAGCCGCCGACGATGTCCTTCTTCGGCCCGTAGGCCACGCTGTTCCACGGCTGGTACTTCGAGTCAAACATATCGAAGTTGTCATGGTGGTTGGCCATCGCCGAGAAGTACTTCGCGCCGGCCTTCTTGTAGAGCGCGATGAGGCGCTCCGGGTCCCATTGCTCCGCCTTCCATTCGTGGACGACGTCCTTGAAGCCGAACTTGGAGGGATGGCCGTATTTCTGGACATGGAATTTGTAAATGGGGCCGTTGAACTGGTACATTTTTTGCGCATACCAGTCGCCCATTTCGGGCTGGCATTGAGGACCCCAGTGCGCCCAAATGCCGAATTTGGCGTCCCGGAACCAGTCCGGCACCTGATAGCCGCCGGCAAGCGATTCCCATGTCGGTTCAAACGGCCCCTTGGCGACGCCATAGCCGGGCGGGGCGGAAATCGGCGCGGGGGCCGGGGGCAGCGGTCGGCTTGGCGCGGCGGCGGCTTGGGCGAAGGAAGGCAGAAGCGGCAGGCTCGTGGCAGCGCCGGCGGCCAGCGCGGTATTCTTGATGAATTGACGGCGGGATTGACGACGGGAGATGTTGTGAATTTTCATGGTGTGGTTGTATTGGCAAATTGGGCGGCTGTCGAGGCTTTTCTTCAGTGGACCCATTGACACCGCCTTTCAAGGTTTTGCAAGTGCCTGTTCAGCGATTTCGTAAGGGTGACGTGAAAATTGGCGCAACTCGCTCGCCTGCCGCAGGTTAGGCACTTTCGCATTTCCAGGGCATTTTCTTTTTCTTTGACTTTCTCCGCCGTTTTTGTATCCTT
>Ga0182027_10006737_pt1 | contig 17116 bp, 13 predicted proteins | sample 712E1DmetaG_FD_121300 | JGI IMG/M metagenome (GOLD analysis project Ga0182027, IMG submission 121300) | Permafrost microbial communities from Stordalen Mire, Sweden - 712E1D metaG (Illumina Assembly) | ecosystem: Environmental > Terrestrial > Soil > Wetlands > Permafrost | place: Sweden... | reverse complement strand
TGATCCGCCCGAAAATTTGGCATTGATAGAAAAACGTAGTTTTGTTGCAGATATTAATAAATTTGTTAAATATACTAAATGGCAACCAACAATGGATTTAACAAAAGGCATTGATTTAACCATTGAATACTTTTAAATAAATAAATTATGAATCAACCAAGTATTTTCAAATTACCTGATTTAAATGGAAAGGAAATTTTAATTACTGGAGGATTAGGTTTTATAGGTAGTAATTTGGCTCATAGATGTCTTCAACTTGGGGCTAATGTTACTATATATGATTCATTGGCTACAAATTCAGGTGGTAATCTTTTTAATATTTCAGAGATTAAAAATGATGTTAAACTTATTTTTTCAGATATTCTTGACTTCAACGAAGTGGTTCATGCAATATATGGCAAAGATATTATTTTTAATTGTGCTGCATCAACGTCTCATCCGCAATCAATGAATCAGCCGTTTTTAGATCTGGATGTAAATAGTAAGGGGCTATTAATTTTATTAGAGGCTTCAAAACGATTTAATAAGCAAATTAAATTTGTACATATTGGGACAAGTACTCAATTGGGAAGTTTACGATATAGGCCAGCTGATGAAAGCCATCCTGAGTTTCCTACAGATATTTATTCGGCTAATAAGAGTGTTTCTGAAAAATATGCCATTATATACAGTAAGGCATACGATATGGATATCTGTGTAATAAGACTTTCAAATGTTTTTGGACCTCGTGCATGTATCCATAGTCCAGAATTCACTTTTAATAATTATTTTATTGGCCTTGCATTACAGGAAAAATCAATTACAGTATATAAACCAGGGGAACAGCTACGAAATGTTATTTATGTTGATGACGCTGTAGAGGCTCTTATTTTAGCATCTTTAACGGATAAAACAAATAAAGAAACTTTTTTTGCTGTGGGTAATGAGCATTATAGCATTAAACAAATTGCTGAAGAGACAGTTAAGAATATTGGAAGAGGTAAAGTAGATTATATAGATTGGCCAAAAGAAAGAAAGGCAATCGAAATTGGAGATGCAGTCATTAGTAATAAAAAGATTAGTGAAGTATTAAGTTGGTCACCAACAATTAGTTTGGAAGTAGGATTGATAAAAACCCGGGATTATTATTCTTCGTGTCTTGAACAATATATAAAATAGTTGTCTAAATTAAAATCTACAATATGTCAAAAATATTAATAACAGGCGCATTAGGTCACATTGGGTCGAAGCTTATCCACAGCTTAAAGCCAGGAGAATTTGATGAAGTTCGTATGATAGATAATTTATTATGCCAAAGATATGTTTCACTATTCAATTTACCTCAAGGGGTTAAATTTAATTTTATAGAAGATGACATTTGCACCGTGGATTTAGATAAATATTTTACTGGAATTGATGTAGTAATTCATTTTGCCGCTATAACAGATGCTACTTCTAGCCATGACAAAAAAGATGAAGTTGAAAAAGTGAATTATCTCGGTACAGAAAGGGTTGCAGAAGCATGCATTAGAAATGGGTGTAAACTTATATTTCCCTCAACTACAAGCGTATATGGAGTTCAGTCAGGGATTGTGGATGAGGATTGTGCACAAGTTGACTTGAAACCTCAAAGTCCTTATGCCGAATCTAAAATTAGAGCTGAACGACTTCTTGAAAGCCTTGGAAAATATAAAGGGTTGAAATTTGTTATATGCCGATTTGGGACAATTTTTGGAACATCAATTGGAATGCGGTTTCATACTGCAGTTAACAAATTCTGTTGGCAGGCATCAATGGGGCAATCAATTACAGTTTGGAGAACAGCTTTAAATCAAAAAAGGCCGTACTTAGGCATTGAGGATGCAATCAGTGCAATTAAGCTTATTATTAAAAATGAAATATTTGACAATAATATTTATAATGTAGTAACTACTAATACAACGGTTGGTGATATAATTAATATTATTAAGAAAGATATTACAGAGATAAAGATTGAATTAGTTGACACAAAAATAATGAACCAATTGTCCTATCATGTTTCAGGTAAAAAATTTGAAAAACATGGATTTGAATATAGAAGTAATATCGAACAGGACATTAATGATACAATTAAAATATTAAAAAATGCCTGTGGATGATAAAAAAAAGAATCAGAGCGATATTGCTAATAGTTTGACCATTGTATTAGCTCTCAAAGATCGAGTACCTTTTACCATTAGATGGATGCACTATGCTAATAGTATGCATTTTCCATTTAAAATTTTAATTGCAGATGGTGGAACCGATGAGAGGGTACCTGAAATTTTTAGCAAAAAGTTAAACTTTCCGAATCTTAGTTACGAATATATTCGATATCCTTTTGACCAAACTTATACTCATTTTTATACCAAACTTGCTGATGCTCTTGCACATGTCGAAACACCATTTGCAGTTATGGCAGATAATGATGATTTTTTTGTAGTAGATGGTCTTTTACGTAGTGTTGAATTTTTACGAAATCACCCGGACTATAGTTCGTGCAGGGGTATCATTGCAGGGGTTCGGATCAGGCCAAACACAAAATATGGCGAATTCAGTTATGCTTATGGGGATAAAAAAGATATTTCTTTTGCTAAAATGATATACATGCCCGGGTCAACTCTTAATGATACTGCTTCAGAGCGTGTTAAGGATCAGTTTTCTTGTTACCGAACAAATTGGTATGATGTATTTCGTATTGAACAATTGAGGGAAAATTACCGGATTTTGCGAGATTTGGATACCAAAGATCTCATACTAGCGCAAAATATTCCAATGTTGTTGGGATATGTGGTTGGCAAAGTGTATAGGGGTAATTTTTATTATCTTGTAAGACAATGGGATGGGCCAGGTTCCAGCGATAAGACTGAAAATAGGGAAAAAGGGGATCATTTTGATCGAATGCTTCTGGAAACTTGGTCAGCGGATTTCAAAGCTTTTGCAAATGCTATTGCTTCTGCCATTTCACAAAAAGACGGAATACCATTTGACGATGCTTACCGTATAGTTAAAAAAAGTTATCGGGAGTTTATGGCACCGGCAATTATCGATTGTCTGTCAGCTCAAAGACAACTTTCTATTGCCAGTAGTTTGAGCCGAGGGATAATTGAAAAATTAGGGACTACAGGTTATTTATTGCGAAGGCAATATCTCTTTATTAAGAGAGTAATAACAGACCAGCCAAAATTACTGCGATTTATACCAGGCCATAGATTAGCTGCATCTGACAATGGTATTAAGTTGATTTATGATTTCTTAACTACCCCATTTGAATCAATTAATAAATGAAATTTTTTCAACAATCTAATTTTTACTTCATTAAATATTGATTAACCAGCTAAAAATAATTTCAAAAGAGACGCTCATCTATGGGGTTGGAAATGCTGCAGGAAGCATTATTTCCTTTTTATTATTGCCATTGTATACAAAGTTTCTCACCCCGGCAGATTATGGATATTTAGCTATTTTCGCTGTTTTTCAATCTGTTATAGAAATAACAGCCGCATTTGGACTTAGTTCAGGTTTATTTCGTTATTATTTGATGGCAGAAAATAAAACTGAACAAAGAAAAGTTATAAGTACTTGTTTTTGGACACAGTTAATATTCATTGTTGTCATCTCTGCAATTTTTTTCCCTTTATCAAAACAATTTTCGTTCATCTTTTTTGAAAACACAAATTTTTCAAAATATTTTATTTTTGTAACGGCAACAGGGCTTTTATCTGCCTTTGGAGGATTTGTTTTTTCCTATATGCGTGCAGAGAGGAAACCGATTTTTTTCGCAATAATTCAAATAGTAAAAATCATTCTCCTTGCAATTACAAATATTTATTTTGTTGTAATCCTTCATAAAAGTTACCAGGGTGTCATTATCGGAAACTTTGGAGTTACCTTTATTATTTCACTGTTTGTACTTCTGTGGTTTGCTCGATTTCTAAAGTTTTCTTTTTCGTACAATTTTTTTAAAAGACTCCTTATTTTTATAACTCCTATCTACGTTGTAAATGTATTTTTTTTTATTCTCAGTCTTTCAGATCGGCTTTTTCTCAACCATTTTTTGTCCACTAAAGAAGTAGGGTTGTATTCGTTTGGAAGTAAAATTGGATCAATAGTAATGTTAGGAATTATTACGCCATTTTCTACGGCAATTGTGCCATACGCTTTGTCGATAGCTAAAGAAGATCATTTTAAAAATACTTTCTCGAAAATTTTAAAATATTTCCTTCTTGTACTGACTTTTTTTTCTTTATGTATTTTTTATTTTTCGAAAGAAATTGTTTTGGTTGTTTCTAATAAATCATACATGAACGCAAGCGGAATAATAGGGCCCATCCTTCTTTCGGGTATCTTTTATGGATTATATTATAATTTGAGCATTGCTATTGATATAGTTGAAAAAACATACTTGGCGTCCATTGTTGTTATAGTTGGCGCTTTAGTAAGTATTGCCATCAACTATTTTACGATACCGCTATTTGGAATGTATGGATCTGCTTTGGCAAGTAGCGTTTCGAATGGAGTCCTGTTTTTGTTGATGTATCATTTCTGTCAGAAACATTACCCAATCCAGTATGAAGTAGTTTCTTTTTTTAAGTTATTAGGTGTCGCGCTATTTTATGTTGTAATGTATTTTGCAATCCAAACCCTAACATTTGTGGCTTTGGCCATTATTATTAAGTTTGTATTATGCATGTTATTCCCATTTATTTTATACGAATTGCATATTTTTGATAGTAAAGAAAGAACATATTGTTTAAGTTTTATTCAAAAAATTACGCTTAAAATACACAATTGAGTTATTTAAATCAGGTAAAAAATTAATCACTAACTGTCTAAAAGTGCTTTTGATAGTTTAAGTTTAAATTACCATTTGTTTTAGGAATTTTAATGATATTAGAAAAGCTACAAAAATTACATAGAAGACCTGTAAAAGAAGCATTGTCAAGTATACATAGTGCAATTCTGAGACGCTTGCATAAAAAACATATAAGAATAAACCATATACTTTTCCCATCATATAAGCAGTACCATTTTAATAATCATAAACTTTGTAATTATTTTAGTCCACCATCGATTGACTCATTAATGAGCAACAAAGATTTGATCCTTGACGTTGCAATTTTATATTGTAATCATTATTTTGATTTACTTGGTTCCGGTTGGGTTAATGTAAAACATGGTATGGATGTTTCTGGTTTCGAAGGTCATAAATATAATTTCGAAACTCCGGTTTATAATTTTAATAAAGATAAATTCATTAAGAAAATAGTTAACAAAGCAAATTATTCAACTTCCAAAAAGATATTTAATTTAATTAGTGGAAATTATATTCCTATTGATTGGCATATTGATTTCAAATCCGGGTTTCGTTGGGATCAAAAACAATGGTATACAAATATAAAATACGGCCACTTGCCAGGCATTGATGTAAAAGTTCCGTGGGAATTAAGTAGGATGCAGCATTTGCCTTTTTTTGCGTATGCTTATGCTTATGCTATCACAAAAGATAGTAATAATGCAGAAAGATATCTACTGGAATTCAAAAACCAAATACTCGATTTTATAGCGCAGAATCCGCCTAATTTTGGAGTCAATTGGAAATGTGCCATGGATGTTGGCATCCGTGTTTCAAACTGGTTATTGACCTATGATTTATTTACCGGGTTGGGAGTAAAATTCGAAGATACTTTTAGTGAAATACTTATAAATAGTGTCTATGATCACGGCAAATTTATTATAAATAATCTTGAATGGGGGCAAATAAGAAATAATCATTATTTAGCTAATATAGCAGGATTGCTTTTTACATCGGCATATTTAGCGCCATCTAATGAAACTGATACATGGCTTGCATTTGCATTGCAGGAATTGGTTAATGAGATGTCATTTCAATTTCATGAAGATGGCTCAAATTTTGAAGCTTCTACAAACTATCATAGACTGTCTTTGGAGATAATGACTTATTCGTCAATTCTTGGTGTTCTGGTTAAGGATAAACGAAAAGAATCTCTTCTTAACTATAATTTTAAAATTCATAAGAAGGTGCCATCATTATTAGCTTTGAATAAACAACAGTTCAATCTTGATAATATGTTTCTGTTCCCAAATAGTTATTGGGAAAGATTATACAAAGCAGCGTACTTTTCAAAGACAATCGTTAAAAGTGACGGATTAGTTGCTCAAATAGGTGATAATGATAGTGGCCGGTTTTTTAAATTGTGGCCGGTTTATGAGAATGTTGAATATCAATCACTCAAAAACAAGTATTTGAATCTGAAGGAATATGATGGAATAAAAAACAGGACCCATTATTGGAATGAAATTTTTTTAGTTCACTCCCATATTATTGATGTAATTGGCTATATTTTCAGTGGCAAATTGAATGAAAGCCCTGAACTATCTGTAATTCAAAATTCATTTTCAACACTTGTCAGATTAAATTTTTCAAGTAATTCAGTAAAACCTAAAGAAAATGAAAGGCTTGATGTTTGGATAGATAAAGTTAATTCTGAATTTGGTACACCTATTGTATATAAGTTCGAAATTTCAAATACTTCTGCTAAATTGATACTTGCTCATAGCTTTCCTGATTTTGGTCTATACATTCTCAAAAATGAAAACTTTTTTTTAAGTTTTAAATGTGGGCCAATAGGGACTAAAGGGTTAGGAGGCCATGACCATAACGACCAGTTGAGTTTAATTTTATCCGTAGGTAATAAAAACATTTTAGTTGACCCTGGAACTTACGTTTATACTTCATCTACTGAAAAAAGAAACTTTTTTCGTTCTACTTTTCAACATTTTACCATTTTTCAAGATAAAAAAGAACAGAATGATTTAAGCTCCTCGATGGAAGGTCTATTTGCTTTAAAAGATCGGACACAGTCAAAATGTTTATATTTTAACAAGGATGGATTTGTTGGTTACCATATCGGTTTTGGAGACAAAGTTATCAGAATAGGCCAGATTATTGATGACCAATTGATAATATACGATTATGGAAAAAACATTCAACAAAAAAAAGAATCAAACATCCTTTTTTCTGACGCTTACGGAAGAATATTTTTAATAAATTAGCCACATAAATTTAATTAATGGTGAAATTCCTCGCAAAAAAGATATCATTTCTTATTGTTTTTCTTTTAATTAAATTAACTAATTTGCTTTCCATTACAATTGTTCCTGGTTATATTTCATTAACCTACGGAGATTCATACCAGTTAACCGTTAATACCAATGAATATGTAGTTTGGAGTAGCAATAATGACTTAATCAGGGTTTCAGAAAATGGATTAGTTACAGCTCTTATTAATGAGCATAAATATTTAACAAAGGCAAAAATCATGGCGTATTGCCCAAGAACAGAAGAAAAATCATATTGTGATGTTTCTGTTGTTGAATGGATTACAAATAAATCATTTCTGAAAAGTATTACAAATGTTAGTTATTATGTATTGGGTTCAAATGATACGGCAACCTTTTTTATCAAAAGAGACATTCTATTTTATACTTTAAGCGACACCACGAATAGTATAAAACTTGCAAACTTTTCTGATCTGAATAAATCTTATTACAAAATGATATTTACTCCCTATGGTTGTTTTCTTCTTAGTGGAAAAAATTTATATTACTCAAAAGATTTTAGAACATGGCATTGTGAAATATCATTAAAAGCAAATGGAATATATCAATCTTTGACTTATAATCTTGATTCAATAAGCAATATCGTAAATATATTTGCAAGTGAATATTCTGTAGATTCGACTTTCAGGTGTTCAATATATAGGGCAAAATATAATGATAGCGGACTCATTGAAAATTGGAAATGTATACATACGTTTTACTCACTAAGCGAGACAAAGTTTAATTTCTGGCCAGCCTGCAGGCATATTCATATCATAACTGTAGATCCTTATACCGGTCATTTATGGGTTGGCACAGGAGATGAAGATAATAACTCCTATATTTTGTATTCTGATAATTTTGGTGAAACTTTCAAAATTGTCGGATTTGGTTCACAAGATTATCGGACCCTTAGCATTTGGTTTACAAAAAAATATATCTATTGGAATATGGATTCTAATAATCCTCAATATATTTGGCGTTTACCCCGTTCAGTTTATAATGAAAATAATAGATGGCCAAGTCTGACGCCTGAATTAACAGAAGGAGAAACTAAAATTGGCGTGAAATACTATGTGAGAAAAAATGCATCCGAAATATTCCCTGTTAAAGAAGGTCAATTTTATATTGAGAACAAAAAACGAACGCTAAATGCTCAAAATTATGTTATTGCCTGTAATGATACTAATTATGTTTATAAAGAGAAAGCAGCATCTTTAGTTAATTCAGCACTATGGAATACTGTAGTTTTACCCTCCAAATATAACGCAAATAAAGGTGATATTCTTTTGATGAGTTCTAATGCCGAAGGACATATAAAAGATGACAAATGCAGGGTGTTTGGTTTAAAAGAAAACACAGATGGCAACTTAATATGCCAGGAACTATTTTCTTTTCCTTCAACGACAAAATTTACTCAACTAATGCCCATGTCTTATGGACTTGATGGAAATGTTTTTTTTAATTCATATTATTTAGATGGCAAAACTGTTATACCTAAGACATGCATTGTAGAATGGAATGATTTGGTTAAAAAATTAGATATTGATTCTCTTGCTAATTATTATTCACTTAATACAATAAACAATAATTCATTTGAAGGAAAATTAATGATATGTTCTCCAAACCCTGTTAAAGATTATCTGAAGATAGATTTATTCAATTTAAATTTCAAAGAGTCAAGTCTATCTGTAATAAATTTGTATGGAAGAGTAATGCTTCAATATTTTATTAATGACAATTGTAACGAGTATTATTTAAATTTAATTAGTTTAAAAAAAGGAATATACATAGTAAAATTAAATTGTAATAATTATTCTGATAGTTCCAAAATTATTAAAGAATAAGTTATTATAAAAGTCATTAATATTTGCTTTTTGAACGGGCTTGTAAAAAAATATAATTGTTACTTACAATTTTTATTTAATAATGAAAATAGTTTACTTTGCAATATTAGATGATCTGGATCCATATATTGGGGTACTTAAAAAAATTAAAAGTCAAACACAGGGCCTTAAAAATAATGGAGTTATAATTAATACTTATATTTTTTATTCTAAAGGTTCATTAAGAGAATTAAATGATAATATTTTTTATAAGTATATTAAAAGACCAGAAAAAAAAGTACCTTTTACGGGAATTATTTTGGAATTCCTACATAAAAAGGCAATTTTTAGGGCAATAAACAATTTAATAAAAGAATCCAAGTTTGATATAATTTATTTCAGATATCCTTTTTCAGATTATAATTCTTACAAATTAGTAAAGAAGAATAAAGGAAAAGTTGTTTTTGAACATAATACAAAGGAACTTGAAGAGTTAAATTTAACTCTCAGGCCAAGTATTATAAAAATATTTAAACTAAGAGAAAAACTCTTTGCTGCTCTGTCTTTTAAATATTTGGGGGGAATTGTCGGATGCTCAACAGATTTTGTGGCCCACCAGCAAGAGAAAGTGAATTACAAGTTAAGAAATACTATTGCAATCAGTAATGGTATTAATGTTGAAACAGTTCCTATTAGGGATATTCCGCCTTTTAATGGGAAAGATATTAATGTTTTATTTGCCGCAAATATTTCAAATTGGCATGGATTCGACCGATTATTAAATGGATTTAAAAAGTATGATGGTGAGACTAACTATAAATTTTATTTATTAGGTAATAAAAATCTTTTTGAAAAAGAAATTTCAAGATTTGACTTCTCTAATAATAAAATTGCCGCATTGAAATTAGAAGGATTCATTAATGGTAGTTTGATAAATGAGTATTTTAATAATTGCCATATTGCAATAGGAAGTTTAGGTTTGCACAGATTAGGGATAATAAATGGCGTTCCTTTAAAGCATAGAGAATATATAGCACGGGGGATACCTTTTGTTTATTCCGGGAATGATCAAGATCTTCCGAGTGGAAACACAATAGAATCCTATCTCATGAAAATAACTCCAGATGAAAGCTTTATTGATTTCTACAAAGTAGATGAATTTGTTAGAAATATTTATTGTCTTTCAGGATATAGTTCAAAAATGCGTGCATTTGCTATTGAAAATCTGGATTGGAATATAAAAATGAAACTATTAAAAAGCTTTTTGGAAAATGTTGATAAGAAATTTGAAGATACTGTAGGAAGGTACTCAGAATAATTTTTGGGTAAAAGCAATAATAGTGACAGTTTATATGAAAATATATTGACCTAATTAGATAAGCCTGAAAATTAATAATGTACAAGGTGACAAAATATATTTTTGAATAATCAAATTATTACAAGAAGCTTAGTAACGAATAATGAGCATAAAATGGCTTTTCATTTTTCATTAAATAATTTATATGAAGCAACTGTTAAATGTTTTGATTATTCCAAAAATTAGTTAGCGGTATTTGTATTTTATAAATGAAATTTAAATGAAAATACTTCATCTTAATTCATTTGATAATCTGGGTGGCTCTTCCAGAGCCACATACAGGTTACATAGGGCTTTATTAAACAAAGGTGTTAACTCTGTCATGTATGTGCAGTATAAAGAACTCATGGAGAGAACTATTTATTCAAATGAGAGACCGCTTGATAAATTAAAGAAACAAGCAAAGTCATATTTGGAAAAACTTTTTTTAAATACTTTCTATAAATGGGATAATACCGTTTTTTCTCCAGGTCTTTTTGCAGAGAATATTAATGATATTATAGATAGATTCAAACCTGATATATTAAATCTTAATTGGGTTACAGGTGGTTTTCTGAATGTAAAAAGTATCAGTAAAATAAAAGTGCCTAGCGTTTGGACAATGCATGATTCATGGGTTTTTACCGGAGGATGCCATTTACCATATAATTGCACAAAATATCAGGATTTTTGCGGTAGTTGTCCAAAATTAAATTCAACTAAGGCACATGACATTTCTTATAAACAATTGAGACTAAAACATCATAGTTGGTCAGGCTTAAAAATATCCTATGTAACTCCCAGCCACTGGCTTTATACATGTGCAAAACAAAGTTCACTACTTGCTGATAAAGATGTTCGGTGTATTCCCAATGGTATAGACACCGAATTTTTCAAACCTATTGATAGAAACAACGCAAGAGATATATTGAATATTAGTCGAAATAAAAAATATATTCTTTTTGGATCTGTCAATTCATTAAGTGATACAAATAAAGGATTTCTTTATATACAGGCCTCATTAAAAAGATTAAAAGAATTAACTAAAGAAGATATTGAATTACTTGTTTTTGGGGCAGGGGAACCTGCTGAACATTTCGATTTAAGTTATAAAACGCATTTTCTCGGGGAAATTCATGATCAATTATCATTAAAGGTTATTTATGCGGCAGCAGATATAGTTCTCGTTCCATCAAAATCAGAAAATCTCTCATACATAATTATGGAATCGATGTCTATGGGAACGCCTGTAGTGGCATTTGATATCGGAGGCAATAGCGACTTGATAGATCAAGGGATTAACGGGTACCTTGCAAGACCTTTTGATTCTGAAGACTTAGCAAACGGATTAAATTATATTATACAAAATCAAAAATACGATCAATTATCTTATCATGCAAGAATGAAAGTACTTAGTAATTTTGATATTAATAATATTGTTGTAAATAAGTATTTGGAGCTATATAAAGAAAAAATTACATTTTAAAAATAAAGAAATACCGGGGGGTATATTATTTTTTTGATACTATAACTACGTCTAGGCAGGAAAAATATGCGTCTGTTACTTAATAAGGAAAGATTTTATATTATTTTGATTTGGCTGTTGCTAACTTCCGTATTTCCGTTTACTTTTTATGTACAAAGTTGGCATCCTTATAAAAAGTTATCATTTGTAATATTGTGTTTACTTTCACTATTCCTTGTCCTTAAGAAAAACATCAAAATTGGAAACAAGTCAATTATTACAATATGGGTTTTACAAATTATTTTCTTTATCTTATGGTGGTTTATTCATTCGGATGTTTCATTTATTGCTTTAATCATCCAGAATATTGCAATTTTAATTACATATTTATTTATTATAAATTTCCTGGGCAGTGTCAGGTTTTCAAAATCGCTGGTTTATACCATTTCTTTTTTAGGAGTATTAGGCTTAATTGGTTTTATTTTAGCCCTAATTGGTATGCAACCAATTGCCAGATTTGTTAATCCGGATGGCAGAACAGCATATAATTTTATATTTACGTTTACCAATTCAGTTTATTTTCTTGGTGGTAAATATTTAATACGTTATTCCAGTTATTTTGATGAACCTGGAGCATTAGCATTTTATTTAACCCTTGCGTTAATATTAAATAAAAGCTTAATGGATAATAAAAAAGTAGAAATTGTTCTTATTGTATGCGGAATAATGACGTTTTCATTAGCATTTATAATTTGTTTGTTTTCCTATCTAATATTATATTATTTCAAGAAAAGAAATCTTTCATATTTCATATTGATGATAGTAATTATGACTATTGTATTTGGATATATCACATTCAATAAAAATTCTTCTCTAACAAGTAAATATGTATATTCTATGTCAGTTGGACGCATAAATAGCTTTGTATTTGGAGAAGCCAATCTGAACTATGAGGCTAATAATCGTGCTCCTCTAGTTGAAAATGCCTTTAAAGTATTTGTTAATCATCCCTTATTGGGCTATGGACCATCAAATGTTAATGAGGATTTTGGATTTATGGCTGCGAATATCATTGTAATCTTTGCTTATTATGGTTTAATAGGGAGTATTTTTGTTACATTATTTCTATTTTATATTATATGTTATTGCTTTAGATATAAAGATAAATATTTGTATGTATATAAAAATCCTCTTCTGGTTTTGTTGTTAATACTTATTCTGTATAGCCAAAGGCCTGATTTTTTTGGTCTATTACCTAATATGTTCTTTGCAATGATTATTCACTCCTTTATTTCCGATATTTCAAAAAGTAATTTTATAAAAATTGATTTGAATAAAATCAAAATATTCCTGAATATTTTTAAAAATAGTTTAAGTGAAAAAAATAAAAAAGTCATTAACAAGTGATTGTTTTTTTAACAGGTTTCCAAGAAAAAGCAAAGATTTTATAAAAGAAGAACCAACAATAAGTATTATTACGGTAGTTTTTAATGGTGAGGATAAAATTGAGGATACAATAAAAAGTGTTATTAATCAATTATATAAAAATATTGAATATATAATTATTGATGGCAAATCTACTGACAATACAGTTAATTTAATCAAAAAATATGATAATTATATTGATGTTTTGATAAGTGAACCTGATGATGGGATATATGATGCAATGAATAAAGGGTTAAATATAGCTAACGGAGATTTTGTTTATTTTTTAAATTGTGGTGATATAATCTTAGAGTTTGATACCATTGAAAAGGTAAGCCAATTAGTAAAAGAAAATCCTGATAAAAAGCTTTTTTACTCAGATGTAATAAATTTCGATCCTATCAAAAAAAAGGGTTATATAGACAAATGTTCACACTTAAATGGTCATTTAAATCACCAGGGCACCATTTATAGAAAAGAATTACACAATATTTTTGGTCAATATTATTCTAGCAGAACGCTTCTAATCTCAGATTATATCTTTTTTATCCAAATTCCTAGAGATTACTTTTTTAAAGTCAATAATATCATTGCCCGTTATGATTTATCTGGTATTACCATGAATAAAATAACTCCAATTCAATTCGCATTATTTAATTATTTAATTGGAAAAATTTCTTTCTTTAATATGATTTCGCGAATTGTAATGTTTAAATTATTCTATAAAATAATAGTTAAAATTGAATATCTTATAAATAGACAGTTAAAAAAATCCGCAAATGCCTTTTTTAGTATATAAAAATAGCAGATAATTGCCTTTGAATATTAGAAACTGAGGTAGAGCCATATATAAACATTTTTTGATGAACCAAATTTTATATATAATTCAAGAATAATGAATTAACTTTTTAGATGGAAAAACAGGGTAAAAGATTTTTCATTTTTGCAGTAGGCAGAAAAGGTGGTTGCACAGAGTATGCTTATAATGTAATCAGCAATTTTTCTGCAAATAGTTACGATTTATATTTATCCAAGTTTTATAAAAAAAAAGTGAATCTAAATAATGTTTGCAGGATTTACACGTATAAATCTATATTTGCTTTTTTTATTAATTCTATTTTTTACTTCCCTTTTATCTTAATAGGTATTTTTTATAATATCATTCGGAAGAAATACTCATCAGTTTATTTCCCATATTTTCATCACTGGAATATCTTTATACTATTACTTTTTAAGATTTTTGGTAAAAAAACTATTGTTACTGTACATGACGGAATATTACATTCAGGTGATGGTTTTCCTTTTGATCAATTATTAAGTAATCTTATAATCAGATTAGCTGATAAAGTAATCTTTTTGACTGTTCACGTTCAAAATATTACAAAAAACAATTTAAATTTTAATATTGAATCAAAAATTATACCCCACGGAATTATAAATCTGGAAGGAATTAAAGGAGAAATCCGGATACAAAAACCAACCACCAAAATATTATTTATTGGACGTATTAACAAATATAAAGGGGTGGAAAACTTAATCAAAGCAATATCAATGCTAAACATTGATATATATGACAAATTAACAATAGTAGGAAAAGTTTCTTATTCAATAGAAAGACCTGATTCAAATAAAATTGAAATAATTGACAAATGGGTCGATGATTCTGAATTTGCTTATTATATTAACTCTAATGATATTTTAGTATTACCATATCTTGAAGCAACCCAATCCGGGGTTGTTTCGGTTGGAATTGACGGTTGCATACCAATGGTCTGTACGCGGGTTGGAGGATTAATAGAACAATTAGAAGAAAATGAAGAAGCCATATTTACAGATACGAATCCGGAATCTTTAAAACAAGGAATAATTCAGTTAATTCGCGATAAAAGTTTATATGAAAAAATATCCTGTAATTTATACAAGAAAAAAGGTAACCTAACATGGAAAAATATTTCAAAAGAAATTCAGGAATATATTTTGTAATCTTCAATTAAAAAAATGTCAAGAAATATTCTACATGTCGTAAATATTTCATTTGTTTTACCCTATTTCATAGGTAATCAATTTAATTACTTTCATGACAAAGGCTACAAATTATTTGTAGTATGCAGTCCTTCTGAACATTTAAGAAACTATGCGAATGAAATGAATTTCGATTATTGTGAAACACCAATTGTCAGGAATTTTTCATTGATTAAAGATATTGAGTCTATTTTCAAAATAATATACTATATAAAAAAAAATAAGATTGACATAGTATGTGGTCACACGCCTAAAGGATCATTATTATCAATGATTGCAGCTTTGTTATCTGGAGTTAAAAAGAGAATTTATTTTAGACATGGACTAATGTACGAAACAAGTACTGGTTTTAAAAAGTCAATCTTAATAAATATTGAACGATTTACTTCTTATTTAGCTACTGATATTGTTTGTGTCAGTCAATCTGTTTTAAATAATAGTATCAAGAATAAGTTAAGCAGAATAAATAAATGTAAATTATTATTCAAAGGATCATGTAATGGAGTTGATGTTTTAAGTAAATTTAACCCGGAAAATATTGTATTAGATCAGAAGGTTGCACTCAAACGTCAGTTATATATACCAAATGATGTATTAATCATTGGTTATACTGGAAGATTAGTAAAAGATAAGGGGATTATTGATTTAGTTAATGCGTGGAATATAGTTAAAAATAAAATTAATAATGTAATTCTTTTATTAGTTGGGCCTTTTGAAGAAAGAGATGCTCTGTCCATGTCTGTTATAGATACAATAAAAACATCCGAATCTATAATTTGGACTGGGTTGGTTGATGGTTTTATGGAATATTATTATTCTTTAATGGATATTTTTATATTACCTTCATATAGGGAAGGGTTTCCAACTTCCATATTAGAGGCATCTTCAATGTGTTTACCTGTAATAACTACTAGAGTAACTGGATGCATTGACTCAATAATTGAATCTGAGACAGGTATCTTTGTTGATAACAGTGCTTTAAGCATAGCCAATGGTATTATAAAATATTGTGAAAACCATCATTTACGAAAAAAGCATGGTTATAATGGGCGAAACTTTATCAAATCAAATTTTGAGCAAAGTATGATATGGGATGAAATTGAAAATAAATTATATAAATATTAATTTTAATTATAAAATTAAAACAGCTTCTTAGTTTTAAATTTAAAGCTTAAAATTTTATTGATGAAAAATATTTATACAAATTCGGATTATATTGCCCAAAACTATAGTTGGCATGTTGAAGATTCCTTATGGAAAGCAGGACAAATTCAAAAAATTATAAATAAAAATAATTTGCATGAAATAGCATTTTGCGAAGTTGGATGTGGGGCTGGCGAAATATTAGTTCAGCTTTCCAAGATTTTACCTAAGAATTCAACTTTTTGTGGTTATGATATTTCAACAGATCTTATGACTTTTTGGAAAGAAAGAGAAAATCAAAACATTAATTTTTTTAATCGCGATATTTTAGAAATAAACGATGTTTATTACGATATTCTCTTATGTATGGATGTTGTAGAACATATTCCTGATTATATTGGATTTTTGAAAAATATTAAGGAGAAGGGGAAATATAAAATTTTCAATATACCATTGGAAATATTTGCATTAAAAGCGCTATTCCCTAATAAGTTTGTTGGTTCAAGAATGAAGTATGGGCATTTGCATTATTTTAATAAGGCAATTTTTTTAGCCACTCTTGAGGATTTGAACTATGAGATATTAGATTTTTTTTATGCTCCTGGTGCTATTGATTTAGCTTCAGTTACTAAAAGCATATCGTTATTTTCAAAGTTATTAAAAATTCCTAGAATTCTCTTGTCGACATTAAGTAAAGAATTTACAGCTATTTCGATAGGTGGATATTCTTTAATGATTCTATCAAAATAATTATAAATAATGGATCACTAGCGTTGCGTT
>Ga0182027_10006736_pt1 | contig 17116 bp, 18 predicted proteins | sample 712E1DmetaG_FD_121300 | JGI IMG/M metagenome (GOLD analysis project Ga0182027, IMG submission 121300) | Permafrost microbial communities from Stordalen Mire, Sweden - 712E1D metaG (Illumina Assembly) | ecosystem: Environmental > Terrestrial > Soil > Wetlands > Permafrost | place: Sweden... | reverse complement strand
GCGATCCCCCTCGGCGAGCTGAAGGCGATGCTGCTGCACCCCTCAATGGCTTTCGCGGCGCGCGACGCGGTGGTCGACGAGCTTGTCGCGCGCTCCCGTTCCCATGGCGGCGCCTGGGCCGTCGGCCTCGCCGGGGTGCTCCTGCCCGGGCTCCGTCGGGCCGTCTGGCCGCTCGTGCAGTCCTGTCCGGGCAAGGCCGCCGACATCGAGGCCGAGACACTCGTCGCGTTCTTGGCCGCCGTGGCCCGCTGCGAGCCGGGCCGAGCGCGCCTCGCGTCTCGGTTGTGCTGGCTGGCGCGCATCGGCGCCGATCGGCTGCTGCGCGCCGAGGTGGCCGAGCGCGCCCGGCCGGGCACAGACCCGGTCTCCGCAGCCCCGCACCGACCGTGGGGACACCCCGACCTCGTGCTGGAGCGCGCCGTGCGGGCCGGGGTCATCGGCGCATCCGACGCCGAGCTGATCGGGGCCACCCGGATCGGTGACGTCGAGCTCGCGGACGTCGCGGACGTCCTCGGGATCAGCTACAAGGCGTGCCACCAACGGCGCCGCCGGGCTGAATCGGCACTCGTCGAATGGCTGACCTCGGACAATTACGGCGATATTGCATTTGATGCAACAAACCGCAGGTCGCGAAGTCGCCAAAGCGTACCGGAACAGGGCCGTCGGGGTCGGCCTCGCCAAGGTGAAAGGGTCGTTGGACAGCGGGTTTGACGTGCCCGAATGTCAAGCGTGTAACATCTGGCCCAATATTGATGCGGCTGGCATGGAGACGGAAGGAGCAGGTTTGTTCGTTGGAGGGAGCTCAGAGCAGGCGGGATCGGCGCGGCTGGTGCTGGTCGAAAGCGTGGTGCATCTAGACCCCGAACAGGCGGTGTTCGAGGCGATGCTCGTGGGCTTCGAACGCCAGCAGCAGGCGCGGCTGCTCGGAGGCGACACGATCGTCCAGCGCCTGCGAGTTTTGCGGCGGTTCGCCGAGTTCACCAACGAGTACCCGTGGCGATGGTCGCCCACCGATGTGGAGGACTTCGTGGCCAAATTACGCTCTCGGGAGCGGCCGGCGGCGCAGTCCACGCTTCGCGGCTACGAGACGGCTCTTCGGTTGTTCTGCGAGTTCGTCACCGACACCCGTTACGGCTGGGCGAATGTGTGCGAGGAGCGCTTCGGCACCCACCCGATCCAGATCTGCCACGAGTGGAACACGGCGGTGCACGCGGCGGAGTTCGAGGGTCAACCCGCCCGCCGCCCCTTCACCCGCGAGGAGCTCCAGGCGTTCTTCGACCATGCCGATGCCGAGGTGTCCAAGGTGGTGGCTGGCGGGAGGAAGGGGGCGCAGGCGGCGTTCCGGGACGCGGTGTGCTTCAAGGTGGTCTACGCCTGGGGGTTGCGTCGCCGCGAGGCGGTGATGCTCGACGTCACCGACTGGCATCGAAGCTCGGCCGCGCCGAGTCTCGGGCCCTTCGGTTCCCTGCACGTCCGTTACGGCAAGGCGATGAAGGGTTCGGCGCCGAGGCGGCGCACGGTGCTCTCGGTGTTCGACTGGGCCACCGAGGCCGTCGGGCAGTATCTCTCGGAGGTCCGTCCGGGCTTCGAGCCAGGCGAGCACCCGGCGATGTGGGTGACCGAGCGGCGGGGGCGGATCTCGCCCCGGGCGCTCAACGACCGCTTCTGCGCCTACCGCCGGGAGCTCGGCTTGCCCGAAGAGCTGGACCTGCACGCGCTGCGCCACTCTTATGTCACCCATCTGATCGAAGACGGCTACCCCGAGCGCTTCGTCTCTGAGCAGGTCGGCCACGCCTACGCGGCAACCACGGCCATCTATACAGCGGTCTCCGACGAGTGGAAGAACCGGGTGCTCAAGGCCGCCCTGGCCAAGGTGTTCACGCCGATGGGCCAGACGGCAGAAGGGACCGTGTGATGCGCCGCAAGATGACGATCCGCTGGAATTTGCGCAAGGTCATGGCCGATCAAGGAATGTTCGCCACGAGTGACCTCGTGCCGCTGCTGGCCGAGCGGGGGGTGAGCCTCAGCCGCGAACAGGTCTACCGCCTCGTCACCCAGACCCCCGAACGGCTCAACATGGCGGTGCTGGCCGCGCTGTGCGACGCGCTCGGGGTGGGGGTGACCGAACTGATCGAGGTCGTCGCCGAGCCCGCGCAGGTGTCCAAAGCCGCCGGTGGCCGGGCCAAGGGCACCGGCGCAGTGAAAGGCACCAAGGCCGTGAAGGGCCTCACGCCCACCCGAGCGAGGATCGTGCCCGACAAGCCTTCGTGAGCGAGGCGGACGACGCGCAGCTGCCGAGCCTGCTGGACGCCGCCGTTGTGGTCGTCGCCGCGCTACCTGGCTGCCCGGCCGAGGTCGCCGCCGACGCGCTGGTGGCAGCCACCTCTGGCGGACTGGCGCGTCTCGTGCCGCCTCGGCTCCGGGCCGTCGCCGCCTATCTCGACGCGCATAGCGATGCGTTGGTCTCGGGTGGATCGGGGTGCCCGCCCGATGTTGCCCGGCTCATCGATGCGCTCGCCCGCCGAGGCCAGGGCGGTGTGGTCGCCCCGCGTTGTGCCGACTGCGGCCGACAACGCTTCTTGCGCCATCCCGTCGGCGACGACATGCGGATCTGCACAACGTGCTTCGCCCGCCGGCGGCCATTGGCGCCCTGTGCCCGCTGCGGCAGGCTCGCCCGACTGCAGATGCATCGCGAGAGCGGCGAGACCCGCTGCGGGCGCTGCGCCGAGGCGGAACCGTCGCGCTTGCGACCCTGCGGACACTGCAAGAAGCCAGCCCGGATACAGAACCACATCGGGGGCGTCCCCATCGGTTCGTGCTGCTACCTGCACCCCCAGGAGCGCTGTTCGGTGTGCGGGTTCGGACGGGTCGTCCGTCCCTGGGCAGCCGGGGCCAAGGCGACGTGCGCCGCCTGTGCCGTCGAGGAACACCCGGCCTGCGTGCACTGCGGGCTCGATGCGCCCATCCCACCCCCTGGCGCGGCGGCATGCTGTTCGCGCTGTGCGGAGGGTCGCACCGCGGCGTGTGTCGACTGCGGGACGCTCACCGTCATGTCCGGCCGGAACCGCCAGACCCGCTGTTCGCGCTGCTATCGCCGGCCAGAGCGCCGCTGCGGCCGCTGCGGTCGGCTCGGAGCCATCGCCCGGCTCGCCACCGGCGACGACCCGGACTTGTGCCGGAACTGCTGGACCGGACCGGTGATGGCCTGCGAGGCCTGCGGGGGTGTCCGCCCATGTCGGGGTGAACGCAACGGCACCATGCTCTGCGCGGGGTGCCGGCCCCGCCCCAAACGGCCCTGCGCCTACTGCGGGAATCGCCGGACGGTGACGATCGTGTGGGCCGCCGGGCCGGCGTGTTCCTCGTGCTACCGGGCGTTCTGCCGGGCCAAAGGCGACTGCCCCCGCTGCGGAGCGCACCGCCGGCTCCTGCCCTACAAAGGCTTCGACGAGTCACTCTGTGCCGCCTGCGCCAGGGTTGCACCGGACCCGATCTGTGAGTCCTGCGGAAACGAGGACTGGCTCTATGAGCGTGGCCGTTGCGCACGCTGCGTGCTCGTCGCCCGACTCGAAACGCTCCTCGGCGACCACGCCAGCCGGCACGCTCGCGGGCTGGAGCTGTTGTTCGCCGCTCTCGTCGTCACCGAGCGGCCAGAGTCCACACTTGGCTGGCTCCGTTCCACCCAGCCCGCGGCCAAGCTGCTCGCCCGGCTTGCCAGCGGGGAGCTGTCATTGGACCACGATCAGCTCGACGCCCTCGCCCAGACCAGCAGCGCGGCCAACAATCTCCAGCATCTCCTCGCCGCTCTTGGTGTCCTCCCGGACCGAGACTCCGAGTTCGCCCGGCTCGAACACCAGCTTCATGGGTTCCTCGACACCGTCGCGGACACCCAGCGCCGCCGGCTCCTTGACAGCTACGTCCGCTGGCAGCTGCTGCGACGAGCCCGGGCCGCCAGCCGCGCCGGTGGCTGCACCCCCGCGCAGCGGCACCACGCCACCGGTTCCCTGCGTGCCGCCGATCGGCTTCTCGACTGGCTTGACCAGCAGGACCAAGCACTCACCGGACTCGACCAGATTCTTCTCGACGACTACCTGCTTGCCTTCCCCGGCCAGCGGGAACAGCTGGCCGGCTTCTTGAGCTGGGCGCGCCGCCAACGTCTCGTCCACAAGATCGAGCTGCGACATTCTGAACGCACGCCCCAGGTGGTTCCCGTCGACCAAGACCGCCGATGGGCACTCGCCCGCCGGTTGCTCGACGACGACACCCTGCCCGTCGCCCACCGAGTGGTTGGGCTGCTCGTCGTGCTCTTCGCCCAAACCCCCGCACGCATCGCCACGCTCAAGCTGAGCGACGTCACTGCCACCGACGACATCATGACCATCGTGCTCGGCAGAAGCCCCATCGAGGCTCCTGTTCCGCTGGCCGGACTGCTCGGTCAGCTCATCGCGTCACGCACCGGGCTCGGCCGCGTCAAGGCCGAGGACCCCGGACCGTGGCTGTTCCCCGGCCGCCACCGCGGACAGCCCGCCCAAGTTCACACGATCCAGCGATGGGTGCACGCCTGCGGCATCACCGACGTCGAAGCGCATCGTGCCAGCGCCCTCATCGATCTCGCTGGCCAACTCCCTGCGCCAGTCGTGGCCGACTTCCTCGGCCTGTCCGTCGGCACCGCCATCAAGTGGAACAAGCTCGCCGGGTCGTCCTGGGGCCAATACCTCGAAGTGCCCGTCCTCGAGTAGCAGACCGCTGAACGCCGAGAACTCCAACGCTCGGCGCGAATACCGCGCCCTTCTGATTTCGGCACCCTCCCGATAGGTATTCCCCGTTCGAGTTTGTCGAAAAAGGGCCCGAAACCCCTTGTTCTTCTAACGGGGGTCGTCCCCGGCAGGGCTGGTCAATGGACCGGCGACCGGACAAGCGTCGCTCGACACCAATGCCCAGGAGGTGAGAGTGGCCAACCCGGCCCAAGCGGACCTAGCGGTCCGTGACGCCAATCGTGCCGCGCACGGCCGTCCTGAGACCAAGCCGGCACGGCCGGTGCTTACCGGGCGGGCCCTGCCCGCCCCGTCATCGGCCAACGCTCGGCGCGCCGCGGGTGATGTTCCCCGCGATGTCCGCAGTGGGCTCCGTCAAGGGCTCCGTCAAGGGCTCCGTGAAGGGCTCCGTCCTCGGATGGAGCCCTCGCCACCGCCCGAACCGCCACGTCAGGCGCCCGCAGAGGGCTCCGCCGCGTCGGCGGACTCAAGGGGATAGGTGGTCGTGAGTCGCTCGAAGATGTCCGGCCAAGGGCCGGTCCGCACTGCGTCAGGGAACAGGGCATCGGTGGGTGCGGCGCCGTCAGGCTCGCTCGGATCGGTGGCTGGTCGTCGTGGCTGGCGGGACCTCGATGCTTGACTGCTGGCTGTGGCCGGCCGTCTGACCGAGCGGGACCGTCTTCTATGCCGTCTGCTCGACGACCATCGGGTGCTCACCACCGCACAGGTAGCCGAGGTCGGCTTCACCGGGGGTCGCCGAGCCCGGATGCGCCTGTCGGAGCTGTATGCCCTCGACATCCTCGACCGCTTCCGACCCCAGGCGTGGGGGAGCCCGTCCCCGTTCCACTGGGTCCTCGGGTCGCTCGGTGCCGCCCTCATCGCCGCCGAGGCCGGGATCGACCTCGCCGATCTCTCTTGGCGACGGAGCCTCGTCTACGTCTCGTGCTTCCCCTCTCGTGACGAGATGAGGAAGTACCTGCACCAGATCGCTTGGGAAACGGAAGTCTGGTGCGCAGACAATCCCACGCACCTCATTCACTTCAATGGCGAGCGGTTCCTCGGACCCTACGAAGACTGACTACTGTCGCCGATCCTCCGTTCACGTGCGACTCGCCGGATGGCAAGCACGAATGGTGATTCCTCGCCTTGAGTACTCATGGGCAACTCGGCGAACGGCGCCATCGACTCATGCACCTCGCCCTTGCCTTCCATCCAGGCGACCCAGGCGTTGTGCACGTCCTCCCGGGTAACGGTGCGCCCCGCGAAGCCGGGAACGGCACGGTCTCACCGGGGACAGTCAGCTTGGATAGAGCATCAGCGATCGTCCGATCGCGGTCAGTCGTCGCGTGTTGGTAGATCAACGCAGCGCGAGCACTCGCATGACCAAGCCGGGCCATCAGCTCAGCCGTCGAAGCACCAGTGGTGGCTGCCCATGTCGCCCCGGCATGTCGCAGATCATGGAGATGGATCTCCGGACGGCCGATCTGTTGTCGAGCCGAACTCCATGCGGACTGAAGCACGTGCGGGCGAAGCGGAGCACCCTTTTCTCCCGTGAAAACGAGAGCATCAGGATCCAGATCGACATAGCGATCAAGATGAGCGGCGATAGCGGGAACTACGTGTGGCGGGATCACCACGCGGCGCTTACCGGCGGCCGTCTTCGGCGGACCGAACAGGATCCGTCCGTCGGTGAAGTGCTGCGCTGTCTGTTCGACAATCACGACGCCGTGAAGGAGGTCGATGTCGCGCCGTCGCAGTCCGAGCACCTCACCTCGTCGCAACTGACACCACGCGGCAAGAACGACGACCGTCGCCATGCGGTCGGGCATGCCGGCAACAAGCACCTCGACCTCGGCGATGGACGGGAACGGCCGCTCGGCCGGGTGCTCGACGCCTGCTCCTTTCACCCGACAAGGTGACCGCAGGATGAGGTCGTCCTCCACGGCCGTGTTCATGATGGTGGAGAGCAACCGGTAGGCCTTGGCCGCCGTCGATGGATGCTCGCTGGCATGTCCGGCATTCCACGAGCGAACGGCCGAGGGCGACAGGTCAGCGATCATGGTGGAGCCGAGTGTCGGCAAGACCTGTTTGTCGAGCAGTTGCCGGTAGGACTCGACGGTACGGGGTCGCAGCGCCGGGCGGTTCGCAAGCCAGTTGTCCGCGTACTCACGCAGTTCGATGCACGCTGCGAGCGGATCGGTCCAAGTTCCTCGGTGGAGATCGGTGTTCATCCCGTCGAGGTACGCGCTGGCGTCCCCCTTGGTGACAAACGTGCGCGGTGCAACATGACGCTGCTCCTCGTGCCAGTAGCTCGCCTGGTAGCGACCGCTCCCGAGGCGACGAACCGATCCGAACTGCCGTCGGCGGCTCATGACCGAGGACCAGATTGATGAAACGCCGTCGTGCCTACGACGCCAGTGGATGACGATCGGGTGAGTCTCACGATCCGCGGGTGGAGCGTCGGTCCGTCGCTGGCTCGACTCGACAGGAATCGAGGAAGGCTTCGAGATCTTCGACTCGAAAGCGCAGCAGCCGACCGACCTTCAAGTAGCGGACACGCCGCTCGGCAACGAGTCGGCGGACATAGCGAACGTTGACGTTGAGGTAGCTGGCGGCCCCGGCGAGGTCGAACGGGGAGCGACGTAGCACCGATACCGAGGCGGACGGCTTCGACTTCAAGCGCACGTCGCATACCGGCTCCACCTCCTTCGTTGGTGTCTCCTCACTGGGGGCGTCCACCTCACCTCTGCTTGCCGCGGAAATCAAGCTGCCGCTCATCGCGTGCCCGAACCGTGGCGAGAAACGAGAAGGTTCTCCCTCGCGATGACAAGTCGAGGTATGCCGTGCTCGCGTGCCGTCCTTATCTGTTCAAGTGCAAAGAACGACGCGAACGAGACGGAGTCCAGCGTCAGGTGTTGCTGGGTGGTTCGAGTGGTGGGTGGAGTGACCATGGGCGGCCCACGGCCGGAATGCGTGCCACTTCCCAAATAGGAAGAATCGGTCCCCTTTTCCAGGAAACGCGTTGGCGCGCCCGATCGAAGAAACCTCGGCGGGTGACCTTGAGGTCCCTACGGAGATGGAGGTAGGTCCTGAAGGCAAGACACTCACGAGCAAGAGAGGACCAGATGAACACCACTCCGACGACTCCGATCGAGGCGATCACCGCGGCGCTTGCCGCACACCCCGAGTCGAGCGCGGCCGAGCTGGCCGAGGCGACCGGCCTCGGCGGCTCGACGGCGAGCAAGCACCTCGCCACCTTGGAGCATGACGGCACAGTCATCCGTCATCCGGGAGGCCACGAGGGCGGACGGCGCGTCGCCGATCGTTGGGCGCTCGCCGCCACGGTCGCCTCCACCGAGCCCAGGGCCGAGGACGCCGCGGCGGTCGACGAGGATGCAAGCGCGACCCGGCTGCACAAGGGCGAGCTGTCCACGCTCGTGATCGACTACTTGAAAGCCCACGGCGACGACGCGATCGGGCCGAGCGCGATCGGCAAGGGGCTCAGTCGATCGTCCGGTGCGGTCGCGAACGCGTGCCAGCGCCGCGAATCCTCAGGCAGCCCCCGCCTCGTGAGCGACTCGCCGCGGCGCTACCAGATCGCCGACGCATGACCAGCGCTTCAGCTCCGGGCACCGTGATGCAGCGTGGGCGATAGTCCGTGGCGATCTCGAAGGACAACCGAGCGCTCCGACGCTTCCTCGGCTGGATCGCCGAGGGCGACCTCGAGGTGGACTCTGGCGCACCGATGACGAGACACCGGTCCTCGTCAGCCTCGTCGACATCGACGAGTCGCTGCCCGACGCGGTCACCCTTCAGGTGATGGATACCGAAGAGGGTGATCGGGCTGACGTCCCCGCCGACCTCCCCGCACTCTGGCATCCATGACACAAGACACTTGGCCGGCAGACCGCTGAAATTGCCGACCGGTCAAAAAGAATTTTCTCGACGGCTTCCGCATCGTTGGCGATGCCGCGCCGGGCTCGCTACCCGCTAATGGAGGAGGCATGAGCTGGCCTGACGCGTGACGGCGGGTCCAGCTCCTCCAACGCTCCACTACATCTGGAGGAGCGTTGGAGGAGTTCTCCGAGCCCCGATCTGGAGGAATCGTGGAGGAGGCGCGGAGGCCTGATGGCAGCTCCCGAACAAGGAGCGGCCCATGCCGATGCCATTGCAACACGAACCCTTCGACACCTTGGAGGCGGCCTTCACCGTCCTGTGCGCTGAGCCGAGTCCTCTGGCCCTGGAGGCCGGCGCGGTACTTGGCCTCCCGCTCCGAGCGATCCCGCTCACCGAGCTGCGCGGCATCCTCCTCCACCCGTCGACGTCGCATACGGTCCGCGACGCGGCGCTCGGAGAGCTGCTCCGCCGCGCGCAAGCCGAGGGCGGGCGCTGGACCATCGGCCTCGCCGGCGTCCTCCTCTACGGTCTTCGTCGAGCCGTCACCCCGCTATGCATCGCGTGCCCCGGCAAGGCCGCCGACATCGAGGCCGAGGCGATCGCCGGGCTCCTCGAGGCGATTGCGGTGACGAGCCCGTCCCGCCGGCGGCTTGCCTCGCGGCTGACCTGGCTCGCCCGCAACCAGGCGAAGGAGCTCGTCACACACGAGTTCGCCGAGACGAGAGCGCGACCGTTCCACGACGCAGCGAGCGCAGCCCCCGCGTGGTCGGACCACCACCCCGACCTTGTGCTCTTAAAGGCGGTCATCACCAAGGTGCTGGAGCCAGAGGACGCGGCGCTCATCGGCGAGACGCGCCTCGGGCTGATGACGGTGAGCGAGGCTGCACAGGGCCTTGGCATCAGCACATCCGCTGCTTACGAACGACGGCGCCAGGCCGAGGCGAAGTTAGTCGCCTGGCTTGTTGGCCCCGACTACGAACCCGGTTTTCTGGAAAACCGGGCCGATTCTCCTTATTTGGTGCGTAGGGGTCGTCCCCGAAACGGACAGACGACTGACCGGCGGTCGGCGGCGTGCCAACAGCCATCGAACCCGAGGAGGTGATCCGTGCCCTATCCGGTCGGAGCCTGCTCTTCGGTGCCCACGTTTCAGGGATCGTTTCAGGGGCCGTTTATAGGATCGTTTATGGAGTCGTTCATGCATACGACCCGGTGGAGGGAACTGAACATGCACGTCATTGCACCTCCAAAGGGATCGTCCCTGCAGGCCGACATAAGGGGGATGAACGCATGGATTCCGAAATGAACGGCAGTGCCGCTCGTCGCGGCGAAGGCCGCTCCGCTCACGAGGTCGTCGTCAGTCGTGTCCCTCCTGCTCGTGGTGGGAAGAGTCGGGACGATCGCCTCTACGAGCTGGCGGCTCGCATCACCGAGCGTGATCGGGCGATCTGTCGACTCCTGCACGAGCATCGCGTGCTCACGACGTCCCAGATTGAAGAGGTCGCGTTCACGTCGCTCCGAAAGGCTCAAGAACGGCTCTCACTCCTTCATGGCTTGGAGGTCGTCGATCGATTCCGACGTCGATCTTGGTCAGGCACCGGACCATTCCACTTCACGCTTGGTCGAACAGGAGCTGAAGTCATCGCTGCAGAACGAGGCCTCACGATCGCTGAGCTCGGCTGGCAGCGATTAACGACGACTGCGCTCGCGAAAAGCAGCCAGCTCGCCCATCTCGCCGGCTGCAACGGAGTGTTCACCGGCCTCATTGCCACTGCCCGAGAGACACCTGGCGCTGCGCTCGACGAGTGGTGGTCGGCACGGCGCTGCGCGGCGGCCTGGGGCGACGCCATCCGTCCCGACGGCTACGGCGTCTACGTCGAGGGCGACGTCCGCCTCCCCTTCCTCTTGGAGTACGACACCGGCAGCGAGACGCTCGCCCGCCTTGAGGGCAAGCTCCCCGGCTACGCGGCTCTGACCCGGGCCGTCGAGCATCCGACCTGGGTCTGCTTCTGCTTTCTCAGCGCGGCACGGGAGGCCTCCGCCCGCCGGGTCCTCGTCCATCCCGAGGTGCCGGTCGCCACGGCTGTCGTCGTGCCGGACAGCGCCGCAGGTGGCCCCGTGTGGCTCGCGATCGGCGACGCCGGCCCACGCCTACGGCTGGTCGACCTGGGCCACCCGGGCCGCGCCCTCGGCCAGCTCGCTGAGGGGTCTGGCCGCCGAGACCGAGGGAGCCCAGCCCATGGCGCGCTTATCGGCATACATCAGCTGCCCGTGGAGCCACCGGCCACCCGGACATAGGATCGGGTCGTATTGGTCCTGTCGGCGAGATACCGTCGGTCCGCGTCGGGCGACGGTTGCTCATCCCGACGCATGTACTGCGCTCGTGGCTGGCACAGTCGCACGTCTGAGGAAGCGACGCCCCTCAGGTCGCGTGACACCCCTTTCGTAGAGTTGTGCCCGTGACCGACCGTTGGCGACCCCCGCCTATCCATGACGGGCAGGTCATTCGAGTCGAAGCACCGGGAGGTCGAGTCGAGTTCTCGTGGGATCCGTCCGCTCCAGATGCCGTTGGAGTGACGGGGCAGACGCCGTTGAGCCTGCTGGACGGGATGCCGCTACCGTTCGAGCCGCCCGGTTCCGACGCCGGCGCTGATCCGGACGCACTCGCCCATTGATGGCGACAGCTCTGTTACGTCTTCGACCTAGACGATCCGCGCACGCCTGCAAGGAGGCGACCGACCCGGCAGCAGCAGGCGAGGTCGCAAGGCCGGCGCCCGTAGCGAGTGACATGCTGCCTGTTCGGGGTCGAGTCCGGCCCGCGAGGGCAATAGCGTTCTTCACCTTGCTGAAGGATGCGGGCTCACCAGTGTCGTCGCACTGGCGCAACGTCACGGCGAACCCGGCCTGGAGATCGAACGGTGGAAAGTCGACGGTCGTCACGGGGTCGCTGCCCGGGTATTCCTGGTGCACAGTCACACCGGACATTGAGTTCAGCAAGGTGCTTGCGGCGAGGTGGCGAGCGATCTCGACGAACCGTTCGGCGGCCGTGCGATGCTCGGCGTCGAGGTGGACGGGGAGAGGAGGGATCGTCGCGCTGCGTGGCGCTTCAACACGAGCATCACCGCTTGCACGGCGAGACGTATCGCGCCGATGTGGCCATGGCGGTCCACGGGCCTGCAGTGTCCTGACGCACGGTACCTCGCAGTGGTCGCCGATCGCGCACCATGTTCCTAGTCCGTCCGTCTCCGCCCATCGACGGACATCATGCCAGGTGGGTGTAACTTATCCTCTCCGAGCTCGTGCAGCTTCCTTACTGGCATGCCAAACCATCCGGCACGAATCACCATGTCCGAGCTACCATTAGCGCCCACGCGTTGCTGGCGCTAATGGGTAGGCGAATGAAACGAGTCTACTGGGCGAGCCCACTGTTCACGGAGGCACAGCGCCAGTTCAACTCTGACTGGGCAGCTGCGCTGAGAAGCGTCGACTTTGAAGTCGTCCTGCCGCAAGAGCTTCCAGCGAATGATCCGGCGCATGCCCCTACCGCCACCGAGATCTTCGCGACCGATACGGCGCACATCCTCCGCTGCGACGTGCTCGTAGCCGTCGTCGACGACGAGACGATCGACAGCGGCGTGGCAACGGAGATCGGAATCGCTCATGCCGCTGGCCGGGCAGTCCTCGGTGTTTATACAGATATTCGCCGGGACCGGACCAACGGAAAAATGTACAAGAACTTGTACGTACTCGGCCTGCTCGAAGCCTCGCTGGGCCTCGTGCACACAAGAGAGGAACTTTGCGACACTCTGAGCCAATGGAGAGAGCAGGTCGCGCAGCGCGAGCACGAGGTCCAGACCACTGGCGGGAAGCTTGAGCGGGGTGCCCTGGATGACATGGTCCAGCGACTAGAGCACCGCTACCAGCCACCTTGGAGCTCCTACGACTCTGTTATCGAGTCCCTCAAACAACTGCAACCTTGCCAAGTAGTGGACTTCGGCTGCGGTACCGGGCGACTCGCGCAACGGCTGACCGATTTCGGGGTCCAGCTGAACTACTTTGGTTATGATGCCGACACGCGCCAAATCGAAGTGGCCAAAGATCGTAAACTACCAGAACATGTGGGCTTTAGCGCAAACTTCGCTGACTTAATCGAGGCCGTGCGAGCTAAGCGACGCAACCGAGTCGTAAACTTGTCCTTTGTGCTCCATGACATGGCTGATCTCATGGACCTACGAGCTCTTGGATGCTATCTAGAATCTTCACATGTCCTGATACATGACCTTTGTTCCGGGGACTTGCCGGCGATCACAGAGTTGCTTTCCCTAGCAGCCGGCAAGCCACTTGATTATAACTTGGACCGTAGACTGTCGATTTCTCGGCTACAGAGTATTGCTGAGTATCTCGGGATGCATATTGACCAGGTCGATCCGATCAACCTGAAGGTCACCTTCCCGGATCGAGAGGAACTCCTGACATATTGTGACGTCTTCGGCCTATTTGCCGGAGGCGATATACCAATCGCCCCTCACATGAAGTCCGAGATTCTTCGGAACAACTTCATCCGGGTTCTCGACGGGATCTCCTTTCCTCTCCAAGACCAACGGCTGTTTGCAAAAGTTGTCGCCAGAATCGGCTAGGCGCGTATGATGCACCTTTTCGCACTTGAAGGTATTGATGGAGCTGGTAAGACTACGGTCCTGCCGCGGCTGGCGGACCGGCTACGTCGGCCTACGCCCACCAACAGGAAGGTATTGGAGACAGGAGAGTTCAGGTCCGATATCGGTCGATTCCTACGCGAGCGTGTATCGCGGTTCAGTGCTTACGAGAAGGTACTACTGTTCGCCGCTGATCGCTTGTCAACCCTTGACTCGCTGCGCACTGAGTGTTACGACGAAGAACTCATCGTGCTATGGGACCGCTACGTCGCGTCCGCAGTAGCTTGCCGTGGCGCAGAAGCGACGGTTATGGAGCGTGACAAAGAGGCAGTGCTCAGCTACGTTCATTCGGTCAACGACATTTTTCCGCAGCCTACTGCATACATCTATCTTGAGATCTCCGAAGAGTTGAGTATCGCCCGACAATCCGACGTGAGCGACCGAAGGCTGTTACAGGCCACCCGCAACGCGTACGATGACTATTTTGGGAGTATTGACGTGCCCATAATTCGGGTGGATGGGTCGAAAGGGCCGGAATTGGTGGTTGATATGTGCGTGACAGCGATCGAGGCGCTTGATATATTGGAGTCATGAACTGCTCACTGCTCACAGGTGCGAGGGCGCCGCTCGTCCGAAGGTTGTTCGGCGAGGATGGAACCGTAGCTGCTCTTGATGAGGAGTGGCTTCGTTTTCCCCCTATCTGGGCGGGAGGATACACAGCATGCCCCCGTATGGCCTTGGTATTCATTAATCCGACGCCCCGAAATCAGAGTGCTCGTGAAGGATGGCGGGGCGATCGTGCGCCATTTCTCGGTATTCGTAGGCCGTGGAAATTCTTAGCATCGTGTGGTCTGCTCCGCGACGACGTGGTGGACTCGTTGCCGGCGGATCAGTGCTGGACCAAGAATGATGCCGAGACGCTCTACAACCACGTGGCTGAGTCGGGCCTCTATGTAACGAACCTGGTCAAGGCGTGCCGGTCGTCGGCTGATATGCCAAGTGCCGCATTCGCACGGCCGTTTGTCGCGCTTCTTCGCAGAGAGTTGGCGCTCGTTCAGCCTGGGGTCGTTGTCTCCATGGGTGGCCTCGTTAGCTCCCTCTTGCTGGGAGGGCCGTTTAGGCTTAGTGCGGCGACAGACTATCTGGGCCGAACGGGAAAGCCCCTAGTTGCAGGCAGTTTCGGCTCGTCTGCGGTGATTCCAAGTTACTTTCCCGTAGGTCGTGGAAGTCCTACGCGAGCTCGGGCAATACTTGCTGCGGTCTAACCGCCGCCCCCCGGGTGGGGCGCGTTCCTGAGGTGCGCATTGTCGGGCTGCGTCGCGGTGGCCGCTCCTACCGGGAAGACCGCCGCAGGACTCGACGCAGAGGAGGCGCTGGATGACCTACCGGGCGCCGCGCTCACTACAGGGACAGCTTTGTGCTCTGCGGTCCGCTTCCGGAGCAGGAGCCAGAATCGACCAGGCAGCAGGGCATCACACAACCGAGGTACACAATCGCGTTGCATGTAGGACCCGAACGCCAGAGAGTTTTCGGCCGCGCTAGCCAGTAACGCCTTTCAATTCTTCGAGATGCTGTTCAACCGGCGAGGTGGCAGGGTCTCGTGATGACTCGCCGACGCCCTCGACTTCGCCGTACGCGCCCACGGCGACAAGGTACGAAAAAGGGCGGCTATTCCCTACTTGTCGCAGCTGCTGGGCGTCGCGCCGCTCGTGCTCGAAGGCGACGAGAACGGAGACCTTTCAATCTGTTAAAACCTCGGGCGCTCGGCCATAGCGTTCTGCGCGGGTTACTCGGTGCGCTCCAATGCCTCCAGCCAGGCCAGAAGTTCAGCCGGCGTAGCCATGATCGTCGTTCCCATTCTGTCACCGACCTTCGCGATGTTAAGCGTGTCACATGCGTGCCGCTCTGTAACTACTGCGTCGCAGTACGGCACAGCAAGTGCCATGGCGTCGATGTCAAAGGTCGTGTTCGAGTCCCACTTCGAGTCGCGGCTTCGGTGGTTCCTGGTCTTCATTTCGGTGGCCACAGTCATCGACGGCATGCATTGGGCGAATTGGCGAGCCGCTGCTCTGTCGTCGAAGAGCCCGGAGATATCAAGATGTCGGCGCCTTAGGGCATAGATGAGCGTATCGAGGAGCTCAATGATGACCTCTCTCGCGCCAACAACATCTCGTAGGCGGCCGGCTCGCCACCTGGGATCCGCATCGAGCCGTCCCGCTTGCTCTGCCTCCTCCTTGGCCCGGCTACGAGCCGTCTCTAGGGCGGCGTCGGGACGCCAGCCATCGGCGCGCAGTCTCGCTTCCGTCCGGTCATCCTGAGGGCCAGCGAGGACACTGCGTTCGAGGCCGAGGCGCCAATCTTCGGGCAAGCGGTCCAGGAGCCGCAGGTTGCGCCAGCGCTCCGATTCATGAGTGGCGTCGTCCGGGTCGGAGCCGAACGAGATCGACGGGACGATGCCAATCGAATGGTGTACGCCAAAGCCAAGGAGTTCCACCGGGCCGAGCCGGGGTGTGAACCGGCCGAAGCGGTGATCGAGAGCCGTCTCAAGCTCGAGCCGCATGACGACTGACCGGCAAACGAGCGTGATGAACCCGGAGAGCTCCTCCATGATGGACGCGAGATCGGCCCGCCAACGCCGGCGCGTGATCTTGGCAATCTCCATGTAGTGAGTGCCAGAAAGCGGGAATGCGACGCTTCCCGCGTCGTGCGCTGCCCGGGCTGCCGCGAGGACGTCGATGTAGCGCTCTCCCGCTAGATTGCCGGTGTTTGCCTGGGCGAGACCGATCCAGTGGTTCAGGTCGAGATAGACGAGGTAAGGGGGCGACGTGGGGCGAATGAGGCCCTCGGGCCACTCAAGATCGACAGGGTCGTCTGCGGTCGGATCGAATGGGTTGAAGTCGGTCATAGGCGCAGGAGCCGATTCGTTTCGGGCGTGATCAGACCTGCGAGAGTCAGCCTCAGCTCGTACTGCCCGGAGTGCCTTTGTGTACTTCTCCCCGGTTTCCGACACGCGGGAACGCGCCAATCGGCGCACCTTGCTGTTGTTACTCATCGTTGCTCCACTGGTGGCTCGACCCTGTGCACCGAGCCAAGCGGCTCGATGAGATTCACATCACGCCAAGGCTGTGCCCCTTGTCCTGGTTGCTCCTTTGGCACAGGCGCCGGGACTCGGAGAGGGGTACGCGTGGTTACCCAGTGGGTAAACTACACTGCCGACAACGCGACGTGATGGACGGCGTGATTCGTCACGCCGCGGCATCGTGGCCGTGAATCATAACGCCAAGAGTCGGGATGACAACTTTGATGATTTCAAAGTTGAGTTCAAGCGACAGGATGCATTGATTGATTTGCGGAATGGTGCCCGCGGACACTACTTGTATCAACGGACTTTGACGCAGACGTGATGCTGACTACCCAAATGCCACGGCGGATACGGAAGCTGAACTCGATTTAGCTACTCGTGTCTGTTGCGTCGCCAGCAATCGCATCAATATCGACGGCGTGTATGCGCGGCACTTCGGGTGGTGGTGGCTGTTGTCCTGAGGGGGCAATCCGCCGGATTTCACTGGCGATGCGGTAGAGCACATTGTCGAGCGTTGACACCTGATCGGCAGCTGGAATCGCGATTGGCTGATAGGCAGTGCCATCAGGTTTGACTTCCCAAGCGATGATCCCGGCACCCTCTAGGTATGACTGTACTTGGATAGCGGGGTCCACCACCTGAGCAGACCCTGAACGTATTGTTGGGAATTCCGGCGCGCATCACTTCTTGGGGCGGAGAACCCAACTCCTACAAGGAGTTGGTCGCTGAGATCG
>Ga0182027_10006735_pt1 | contig 17117 bp, 11 predicted proteins | sample 712E1DmetaG_FD_121300 | JGI IMG/M metagenome (GOLD analysis project Ga0182027, IMG submission 121300) | Permafrost microbial communities from Stordalen Mire, Sweden - 712E1D metaG (Illumina Assembly) | ecosystem: Environmental > Terrestrial > Soil > Wetlands > Permafrost | place: Sweden... | reverse complement strand
TCGGCCGGACTGCCGGGTTGACAGACGAAAGCGTCTGTCCCACATTGCACTCGAAGGACTTGCAGCGAGGTGGGGCAGGCGCTTCCGCCTGCCAACCGATTTCTTCACAGCTTCTCACGGTCGTAGCTCCGAACAGAGCCGCGAGCGTCAGCGAGCGGTTTCGCAATAGCACCGAGCCTCGCGGTCATGATACTACGTTCGTTTCGCGGCCGCGACTCCTCTGCGCCGCGCACTGCGCCGTCTCGCGGTGGCGCCGTATCTTTCCGTCATGGAACTAGCCGCCGGCCGCGGCCGGCTGTTGGACGATCTCGCCCGCGCCCAGCGTCAGGTATGTAGCGGCGTCCTGAAATTCCTTCCGCGAGAGTTGCCGCCAGCAATCCAAAATGACCGGCGGGGGCGTGCTCCGCTTCAAGTGGGCGGGCAGCAGCGACCGGAATTCCGCCCACGGGGTGGTGATGGCCAGCACGTCGGCCTGCCGCGCGCATTCGGCGACGCTCGACGCGTACACGACGCCGGCCGGCAATTGTGACCTGGCATTGGCCATCGCCTCGGGGTCGTAAACCACCAGGCGAACGCCCTTCTCAGCCACGAACTTCGCCAGCGCCAGGCCTTGCGACTCCTCGATCACCTCGGTGTGGGGCTTATAGGAAAGGCCCATGATCCCGACCGTGCCGCCTTCCGGCAGGTGCGAGAGGATCAACTCCGCCAGCCGGGGTACCTGCCGTTTGTTCAGTTGGTCGGTTGCCTCGGCCAGCAGCGCCGGAACGCCGTTGGCGCGCGCCACGGCCGAGAAGGCGATGTTGTCGCGCGGAAAACACGGCCCACCGTAACCCAGGGCGCCCTTCAGGTACTTCTGGCCGATGCGGGTGTCGCACCCGATGGCCGTGGTCACCACGTCCACGTCGGCGCCGGGAAGGGTTTCGCAGACCTGCGCCAGCATGTTGGCGTAGGAGATCTTGGTGGTGACGAACGTGTTCACCGAAAGCTTGGTCAGTTCCGCGTTCACGTAGTTCATGCGCCGGATGCGCGGACCGCTCTCGCACACGCCGCCGTAGAACTCCTCGAGGATGGCGCCCGAGCGCTCGTCCGATTCGCCGATCAGGATCATGTCCGGGTTCAGCACGTCGCGGATCACGGTGCCCAGGGCGATGAATTCCGGGTTGTAGCACAGGCCGAAATCGGGCCCGCACCGCTTTCCGGAATAGCGCTCGAGCGCCGGCAGCATCGTGCCGCCGGTCGAGCCCGGCATCACCGTGCTGGACAGCACCACCAGGTGCCAGTCCTTCTTCTTGGCCAACGCCGACCCGATCTTCTCCGCGGCGGCCAGGACGTAGCGCATGGTAAACCGGCCATCCGTATCCGACGGCGTGGGCACGATGATGAACGTGACTTCGGTCGAGAGAATGGCTTCCTCGTAATCCAGAGTTGCCGACAGGCGCTCGTGGTTGAGGTGGATCATCTCCTGCAGCCCCGGCTCGTTCACCGGAGCGCGTCCTTCATTGACGGCGGCCACCGCCGCGGGATTGAGGTCCACGCCCAACACCGTGTGTCCCTTGTGCGCCATGACGGCCGCCATGGGGGCTCCCAGTTTTCCTAAACCGATAATCGATAACTTCAAGAGGTTGCCGCTCCTAGAAAGACGATAGACCCCGGAGGGATTCGATTCTCCACTATAACCGAATTGCGACCTCCAGCCAGAAGCCGGGCATTGGCGAACGGCCTTCAACTCGGGAGGCGCGTGGCGCCCGCGGAATCCTCCCGCTTGGACGGGCTTGAAAAACGCGGCCCCGATTTCGCCGGCACGTGGGCGGCACGAGACCAGATCAGGTCGTCCTGTCCGGAATGCATAACGGTGCGTAAGCACTACAGACAAAGATTGACATTTGTTACGTACTAATGCATACTGGAAGGGTAAAATAGGCATCTACAGAGGATTGGAGGGACGCCAAGCTTGCGCCACATCCGTAGATTCTATGTTGAGTTCGTTTCCGTTCCGGCCCATCGGGGAGATGTCCCCGCCAGGCTTCCCAATCTTCTCGGACCTCTTCGGGGGCACGTTTTTCCGATGAAAGATTTGCCTCGTGAGTCCGTGATACCGGTTGAAGTCTACAGGCTGTGGTTGGAAGACGTACTCGTGCTGGGGCCGGAAGTGGCTCCGGAAGAATGAGAGAGGCGAAAAACGGGCCGGCTAATCAGGCAGTACGATCTCTTTCAGCGGTTGTCCTTCCGCGTTCGTGACGACTAGGCGCTGTCCGTTTCTATTGGCTTCAAGCGCGATTTTTACCAATCCAAGTCCAAGCCGGACTACGTCCGTCATGGACCGATGGGTCGATTCCGCCAAGGCAGCCAGGTCAGAGTGAGATTTTTCGGAAAGTATGAAGTTCACTCGCTTCCCGGCTGAGGGCGAAGTGAGCGAGGCGGTGGATGCAGGCAGAGCGGCAGTAGGCATTGTAGAAGCTCCTTAACTTATTCATTACGAGACGCTTATATGGGGAGAATCGTGCGGCGGAAGCGTCGAACCGTCAAAATCGCCGCCCTACACAAATGTACGTATTCCATATGCGTTTAGCCCCCTCATCGACCTCGGTAAAACGAGATAAACAAAGTCTACTAAACATCACCATGTACGTATTATGTACTCCATGCACACGTGTGTCAACGGTTATCGCTGTCGTTTTTGGTTAGCTCTGGAAAGCTATCTATAGATATTATTGTTTACCCCCTCATTGGAGGGTGTCTGTCGTGCGCCGAGCTTCCTGTCGGTTTGGAAGTCGCCACCGGGTGACACATCAACTGCGGGCGAGATCCCTCGATGGAGCGTAGCTCTTCGTGTTTCAGACGCAGCCGCTCAGTCCCACCCGCTGAAGGGCCGGGGGACATCAACCTCTTGGTTGCGCCAACAAAGCCTTTAGGAATTTGGCGATTTCCTCGTCTCTCTTGTTGGGACCTGCAATACTGGCAAGGAGTTCGCGAGCTTTCTCGTGGCTTGTGATGCGCTCGAGCTGAGTGTTTGCGTTTCGACTGAATTTCAGCCCCCAGGTGCTCAGAGTTCCGAAGAGTCCTCCGGAAGCCAGCAAAGACAGCCCGATCTTGGGATTCGAGAAGACGCCGATGAGACCAACCAGTCCTTGAACGACGCCCAAGCCAGCGAAAACGCAGCAGAAGTTGAACGCCCAAATTGCCTGACGCCCCATCTCTTCATAAATTCGAACCTGCTGGCTTGGAGGCCTTTCCAGGGTATCCGCGTCGAAAGGATCGGCCTGCCCCAGGTCCAGTTGGGGTTGGTCCATACGAACCAGTGTAGGCGCATCTTGCGGCTGTCGGGGAGGCATTTCAGCAAGGAGTTGCCGGCGGCGCTCGACCATTCTCGCAGGTTTCCCTGAGCAGCGTTGGCCAAAGGACCGTAGTGAACCGGCAGGTGGGACACCTGCCACCGGCCGCTAATCCTTGCGAACGATGGGCATCCGCCAGCCGGTGCCGAACGCGCGCGAGGTCACTTTGAGGACCGGCGCCGCCTGCTTCCGCTTGAACTCGGCGATCCGCACCAGCCTAAGGATGCGGCGCACCGTGGCTTCGTCGTGGCCCCGGGCGACGATTTCATCCGCCGACAGGCACTGCTCCAGGTGCAGTTCCAGGATCTCGTCCAGGAGTTCGTATGGCGGCAGACTGTCCTGGTCCGTCTGGTCGGGACGCAGTTCCGCCGAGGGCGCCTTGGTCAGAATGGCCTCGGGGATGTCGGCTTTGCGCCGGTTGCGCCAGCGCGAAACGCGGTACACCATCATCTTCGGCAAATCGGCGATCACCGCCAGGCCGCCGTTCATGTCGCCGTACAGCGTGCAGTATCCCACCGCCATCTCGCTCTTGTTGCCGGTGGTCAGCAGCAGCGATCCGAACTTGTTGGACAGCGCCATAAGCAGGTTTCCGCGAATGCGCGACTGGATGTTTTCCTCGGTGACATCCGCCTTCCTGCCGCGGAAAACGTCCGCCAGCACGCCTTCGTAGGTCCGCATGATGCCCGAAATCGGCAGCCGCTCGGTGCGTATGCCCAGGTTGCGGGCCAGTTCCACCGAGTCATCGACGCTGCCCGGGCTCGAATAGATGGAGGGCATCATCACGCCCAGCACGTTTTCCGGGCCCATGGCGTCGGCGGCGATGGCCGCCGTAAGCGCCGAATCGACGCCGCCCGAAAGGCCCAGTAGCACGCGCTCGAAGCCGGTCTTGCGGGCGTAGTCGCGAACGCCCAGCACGAGCGCGTGCCAGATCTCCGCCTCGGGCGCGAAATCGTCCGGGGCGATGGTTCCCTGGCCGGTTTCCAGGTCGGCGATCGTCACGTCTTCCACGAATCCCCGGGCGCGGGCAATCATCCGGCCGCTCGCATCCCAGGCGCCGCTGCGGCCGTCGAAAATCAGGTCGTCGTTGCCGCCCACCTGGTTCACGTAAGCCACCGGCACGCCGTACTTGGCCGCCATGTGCCCCAGCATCTTCTCGCGAAGCAACTGCTTTCCCGCCTCAAACGGAGACGCCGAAAGGTTGATGATGGCGGCAGCGCCCTTCTTGACCAGCGCCTCGATGGGATCCTCGTGGTAGCGCCGCCGCCGCCAGAAGTCGCGGTCGTTCCAAACGTCCTCGCAGATGCTGATTCCCAGGCGGAACCCGTTCCAATCTAGGATCTGCGGCTCTTTCGCCGGCTCGAAGTAGCGGTCTTCGTCGAACACGTCGTAGGTGGGAAGCAGCGTCTTGTGGAAGGCGGGACCCGCCACGCCGTTTCTCAGCAGCACGGCGCTGTTGAACAGGGGCCTGCCCATTTCCTCGGGGTTGGGTGTGGCAACGCCGACCAGCAGCGGCGGGGCGTCCTTGAGATCTTCGGCCAAGCCCGCCAGCATCTCGCCGGCGCGGCGCACGAAGCCCTGGCTCATCAGAAGGTCGCGGGGCAGGTAGCCCATCAGCGCCAGTTCCGGCGTGACCACCAGGTCCGCGCCGCGCTCCTGTGCGGTACGAACTCCGCGAACGATGAGCGATGAATTGCCGTTGAGATCACCCGCCGTGGGGTTGAGCTGCAGAAGCGCTACACGCAAACGAAACCGTCCCGCGGCCCGGGTCCGAGAAGCAGTTGGGAGCACCGGAACCGCTAAATTCAAGGCTTTTCGTCAGTGTAACAGCATTGCCCGAGCCGCCGCTCGCTGCTGCTGGGGCTTGGGCCGGTAGACCCGCTTCCGGCGAGAGAAAAGCGGGACGAGGGCGTCCCGCGCGGACCGGGGGGTCCGCCCTACTCTCCGGCGCCCACCAGCCCGCTCAAGGCCTGGATGGAATCCATCAGATACTGGGACTGGGCGCTCAACTCCTCGGCTGCCGCCGCGCTCTGTTCGGCATTGGCGGCAACGCCTTGGGTCGCCTGATTCAGCTCCCCTAAGGAAAGCGTGACCCGCTCGATGGTGGATCGCTGTTCGACGGCCGCGGAGGCGATGGCGCCCACCGCCTGGTTGAGAGGCGTGCCGCGATTTTCGATTTCTTTCAATCGGGTTACCACTTCGCTGCAGATCTCGGAGCCCCGAATGGTGCGCTCCAGCGCGTCGCCCACCAGGGTTCCCGTCTCGCGGGCAGCTTGCGCGCTGCGTTGCGCCAGGCTGCGCACTTCGTCGGCAACCACCGCAAACCCGCTTCCGGCTGCGCCTGCGCGCGCGGCTTCGACGGCCGCATTCAGCGCCAGAATGTTGGTTTGAAAAGCGACTTCATCGATAGTCTTGACGATTCTCGAGACATTTTGCGTGGCCGCCCGGATTTCGCCCATCGCCTCATCCATTCGCTTCATATCCTCGGCTCCCCGCACGGCGGCGGAACTGGTTTCGTCGGCCAGAGCCTTGGCTTGCTGGGCGCCGTCGGCGGTGTGCCGGGTTTCCTCGGTAACATTCCCCAATGAGTTGCGAATCTCGTCGACGGATGCCGCCTGTTCCGTGGCGCTTTGCGCCAGGCTCTGCGACGCGGCGGCGATCTGGCGGGACGCTCCCGACGTTTCGACGCTCGCTCTTTGTGTGGCGCGAACCACATCGAGCAGCGGTTGAACGATCGACTTCCGGCCGTACCAGAAGAAGCCTAGACCGATGATCAGGCCAGTTGGTAACATCCATAACAAGGTGGTCCGCATAGCCGCGGACTCCGCGCGCGCCGAGGCCACGCGGTCCACCTGGTCCAGGTGGGCCGTCAGCACGAACGCTCCGTGGACCTCGCCCGCGTGCCAGCCTTCCATGGTGAATCCGATTGCGTCCTTGCCGTCGTGCGTGGCGCTGTTGCCGGGATCTCCGTGGCAGCTCAGGCAATCCGCCGTCAAGCGGATTGGCCGGGCATAGACGATCAGGTTGGCCGCCCGGTCCGCCATGAAGTATTCGTCCTGCCCGGATTTTTCCAGCACATCGAGGATCGCGGCCTCGGAAGGGTTAGGCTCGTTTTGCGAATTGCGCGCATGGCGCTTGGGCACGCGGAACTCGAAACCCTCCTGGCGCGCCACCTTCTCTATGGATTTCCAGGCCGCCACCACCGGAACCGTATCGTACAGCTTGGTTTGGCGGAAATCCGGCGCGGCCTTGGCTTCCTGCAGAATGGCCGCCTCGTCAAAGGCATTCCGCGCCCTCAGCGAGGCTATGGACGCGCGCACGTTCTCCGCTTCGATCACCGCTGCGCGCATGGTATTGCGAGTCAAGTCTATACCCTGGGTGCGAATCGCCATGCTTTGCACCAGCAGTGCCACGGCCGTGCTCAGGGCCACGCTGGCGCTGGAAACCAGGATAATCTTCTTACCAACCGTCATTGCCATTAGGGCGCGTTCAGCCTCCCAAGTGTTATCGGCAGTTTCGACGCCATCCATGAGGGTGCGCACAGAACCGAGCCGAGGGTGATATCCTTCGGGGAAGCCATGGAAACCTCCATCGGATTCCGGCCCGAGTTTCTGGATTTCCAGCGCGGGATTCGCGTGGGAAACCTCGAGGAGCGGGAACGCATCACCCGTATCCTCAAGATTGCGCTGGAATCGCGCTACGGCGAGGGCTTCGTCACCGAGCGCTGGGGCCGGGGTGTCTTCTGGCGCTGGATCGGCTTTCTTTCGCGTTCCAACCGCGCGGCCAAACCGGCATCCAGCAACGTCAGCTTCGGCTGCGCCAAGTTTTTCCTCTCGATGAATCCCGAAGAGGGGCTGTTCCAGTGCGGCATGGGCGTCGAGCGCGGCTACGTCAAAGCGCCGCGCGAGTCCCGCCAGTGCCAACTCGCCGAGGATTGGGACTGGCACCGGCTGATCCGCGCCCTGCGGCCGAAGGGCCCCATGGAACGCGAGCTCGCCCGCCTGCTGGGCGAAGGATTTCAGATCCGCGGCGGCAGTTGGGATGCCGAATTCGCGCGCATTTCGGAGCCCGGTTTCGCGGGCGTTACCAGGCTGCGGCGGGCGCTCGAAGCCGCGCCCAGGAATGAGTGGGCCGGATTCCAGCTTTTCTATCCCATGCGCGAAGCCGAAGTGCGCAGCTCGACAGGTCTCGACCTGGTCGAATCCATGCTCGCGGTCTTCAGGGAAACGACCCCCGTCATGAATCTGTGCATGCAGACCAAGTTGCGGGAACCGCAAACCGGGGAAGGCGCGTAAGGCGTCGGGGGACCGACGGCGTTGTGGCGCGAGCCTGCAATCGGCCACAGTGTGTCCAATATGAAACCGCAACTCGCTGTTTCTAAAGGACGCCCATTGCGGGTTTGGCCACACTGTGGCCAACTTGTGCCCCGCCAATCTGCGAATCTGTATCTATGCCCGTCTTTCAAAGAAGCCTGCATCTCCCCACCCAGGGCCACTGCGACGTGGTCGACATCAGCGCGCGCGTCGAGCGCATCGTCGCGGAAAGCGGAATCCAGACAGGGATCGTCAACGTTTCGGGCGTCGGCTCCACGCTGGGCATCACCACGCTCGAATTCGAATCCGGGTGCGTATCCGACCTGAAACGCGCCCTGGAGGCCGTCGCCCCCTCCAACACCGATTACGCCCACAACGCCCGCTGGGGCGACGAGAACGGATACTCCCACCTCCGCAGCGCGCTGACCGGCACCGCCAAGAGTTTCCCGGTGGTGGGCGGCAAGGTCGGAATCGGCACGTGGCAGCAGATCGTGCTCTGCGACTTCGACGACCGCCCGCGCGAACGCCAGGTGATCGTCACCGTGGCCGGGTAACCCGGAGTGGTGGCGCACGAACGAATCCGCGAGCCAACGGCCGATTTTGTTGCGGATGCCTTGCCCGGTGAAGCGCGCCTGCGGTACGGTCATGGCGGCGGATCGTGCCCATGATAGAATAGAGCGGATTTGGGGAACCCGAGGGCTCCTGGTTCGGCATCGGAGGTAGTACGTATGACCCGGCGTAGCGTTGCTGTTTTCGTGTTCCTGCTGGTTGTTTGGGGAGCGGCCGCTCAGCAGAACCAATCCACGAATTCGACCGTAAAGAACTCCCAGGACGATTCGACCCATAACGTTGCCGGTGCAGGCGCGCGCGAACTGTTCTACCTGGCGGTGGCCCGGAAGGACACCCTGCCGCCCATAACCAGGGCGTCCGCGCCCGCTGCGGCGAAGGCTCCCGCCGGCACGGTCCCGGCTCTGCCGTCCACGGACTCAACGCCCGCGCCGGTTCCGGTCGTGCACCTGGGAATCCGCTATAACCTTCTGTTGGTGGACGACGCGAACCAGGGCGTCGCGGTGGATTCCGATCGCGTGTTCCGCAAGGGAGACCGCCTGGCCATCGAGGTTGAAGCCAACCGTTCGGGATACCTCTACGTGCTCGCCCGGCAGTCGAGCGGCTCCTGGCAGCCCCTGCTGCCTTCGGCCGAGATGTCCGGTGAAAGCAACGTCATCGATCCGGGAAGCAAGATCCGCGTGCCCAAAGCATATTACTTCGAGATCCAGGACCCGCCTGGGTCGGAGCGCCTGGTGCTGGTTTTCTCGCGCGACCCCCAGGATTTCTACGAACTGTACCAAGGCATCAGGAAGCAGAATGCGGCGCCCGCGGCGTCCCCCGCGCCGCCGTACGATCCTCGCGTTTCGGGAGGCCCTCAGTTGGCCGACGCGTCACTGGTCAACAGCGCGGTCGCCAGGATGCGGCAACAATTCGGAGGGCGCGACATCGCCATCCGCAAAGTGGCCCAGCCGCTCAGCCCCGGCGAGCCCGCCGGGTCGGTTTATGTGGTCAACTCCTCCGATAAGCCCGCTTCCAGTGTAGTCACCGAGATCGAAGTGAGGCACCGCTGACCGCACTGCCGCGAAAACGCGGGGGCTGACGGCTGGGTCCCAAGGCGCGCGCCATCTGCCGCGGACGCACTGTGTCCCTCCGCGCGGAGAGACTGAGCCGTCTGTCCGCGGTGTTCTTGCCCCGTGGGCTGTCCCGTGTGAGACGCGCGGCTGACGGCGCTGCCGCTCGAAACCCTTCCGGGGTATAAAGACAATTGCATATAATGCTGATAGAGGTTCGAGGAGGGCGTTACGAACCGCACGATCTCACTATTCCGCATCACAGCGTGTTTCGCGATCCCGGTTCTAGCGCATGCGGGCATCCTCGTGCTCCGTTCCGGCAATAGGCTGCAATTCACCGAAGCCGCGACTCTCGTGGTGGGCGGCAAGGATAAGGTCCTTAGCCTGGGCGGACAACCCACGCTCCGCGGCCCCATCAACAAACTGCCGCCGGTCAAACTGGCCGGCCCCGTTCTGAAGGACGGCGACTCGGGCTTGCTCGCCATCTACTCCGGCGGCACGCCCCAGTACTTCATCTCCGACGGCCTGCCCAAAACGGCCGGTGGCGACCTCGCCGCCATCTGGCTAATGTCGAAGATCGCCTACAGGAAAGCCGCCAACAATGGAGCGCCGGTGGACGTACCGGTCGCCGATTTCGTGGCCTTCCTACCGGGAGGCGCCGGGGAACTGGCGCATCTCTGTATGGACCAGGGCGCGCTGGAGTTTCTTGGAGGCAAGGGAAAGGGGTTCGCCACCCAGCTTGAGTTGACGGCCGCGGCGGCCCACGCCTATGCATCCGACCCCGCCATGGGCACGATGCGGAAGTTCGTCGAACAGGCCATGCGGCAGCCGTACGACCTTTTCGAGAGCGGCTCGGCGGGAGTCGAGGCGCTCGATCAGGGTCTCGAATTCGCCAAGCTGTCGCTGGCCGCCTACCCCGACGTACCCGAGCAGCGGCAGTTGCGCGACGAGCTCGCCGGGAAACGCAAATGGCTGGACCGGAAGGTGGCAATTCTGCGGGCCTTCGCCGCCGCCGGGGAGTGGGACGCCTTTCTGCTCGCGGACCGCGACGTCGAGCGCTACCACCAGGCCTTCCGCAGCATGGCCGCGATGCTCACCGAGGCCCTCAACCAGAGCCTGCTGCTGCATCGGCGGGCGGGCGAGGAACGCAGCGGGGAGCGGGAATACGGCGCAGCCTACCGCGAGTTCCGCCTCGCCAGCATGCGCAAGCCTTCCGACACCGTGCTGCGCACCGGCATGCGCACCGCCTGGGGGAACTATTCGAACCAGGTGGCCAGGGATCGCCAGGGCTCCGGCAAGTCCCTGAGCCAGGGAGAACGCTCGGCGATCGCGCAGGACCTGCAGCGCGCCAAGCTCGATCTCCAGGTCAACAAGCCCGACCGGGCACTGGCGGAAGTCGAGGACGCCGAGCGCGTCGACGACGCCAATCTCGAGGTGCTGCTGCAAAAGGCGGAAGTACTGGGCGCGCTGCGCCAGTTTCGGGGAGCCCTGGCCGCGCTTGACGATTACGACATGCGCGCCGTCGACGAGCAGCGCCAGAAGGCCGTCGAATTGCGCGCCAGCCTCGAGTTCCAGCGCGACAACAACCTTGACGACCTCAAAACCCAATTGCGCAAAGCTTACGCCGCTTTCAACTTTCACTTGGCCGCCGATCTGGTCAAGCGGGGGCTGGAAGCCAAAGAAGACGACGCCGAGTTGCTGGCCGTCTCCGGCCGTCTCGCCATGATCCTCCGCGACCCGGCATCCGGCCGCGCCGCCCTCCAGCGCTATCTGGATATCACCACCAACCTGGATGCCAGCGAGGAGGACCGGGCCGAGGTGCGCCAGTTGCTGGCTTCCATTCGCGCGCCGGAATCCGCCGGCGGGGGCGCGGCCGACTGGCTCTCCGGTTCTCCCCTGCCCGCCGGGGTGTTCTATTGCCCGGTATCTCTGGCTTTCCAGCCCCGGATCGATCGCATCGTCACCTCCGGCAAGACCACCTTCACCTTCGATTGGGAAGGCGATCGCCTCAGATCCATTACTCCCGCGTCCGAAAAGGACGCTCACGCCGACCGCAAGATCGTCTTCAGCTATGACAACCGCGATTCCGGCGTCACCTGGGCCGGCACCGGCAGCGACCCGCGCGGCCCCGTCCCCACGGACCCGGACGAACTATTCCGCCGCTCCATGGTGCGCCTGGCCAACAACCCCTACGCGGATCCGGCGGCCATCCAGTCGCTCACCGGTAAGAACGTCACGCTCGGGATCGCCGGCAACCGCTTCTTCGATCCCTTCGTCTGGGACGACGTTCACTACTTTCAGTTCACCTACGACAACCGCGGCCGCGTCTCCCAGGCCCGCGAGCTAGCCGATCCCAAGGGAGTCCTGACCGACCATTGGGTGGACTTCGAATGGGACGGTTCGCGGCTGCTGGCGGTGAACGCCTACCAGGGCGCCGACGCCGCCCGTCGCGCCAAGGTCTACCAACGCACGCTGCAATACCAGGACAACCGCCTGGTCTCCGAAGAGATCCAGTTCCAGGGAAAGTCCTCCAGGATTCGATACAACTACAACGGTGGCCGGCTGGTGTCGGCCGCCAGCGATCGGGATCCCAGTCTGGACGACCGTTCCAGGCAGGTGACATTCCGCTGAAGAGGAAACCATGCCGCACACCGCGCGCCACCTCGTTCTGCTGGGCGCACTCGCCCTGGCTACCGCCGCCGCCGTGCCTCAGGAGGAGGGCAACCGTTACGCCCTGGTCGTGGGCAACAATTCCTACGTCGTCAGCCCGCTGCAGAACGCCGTCAACGATGCCCGCCTCATGGACAAGGCGCTGAAGGACGCCGGTTTCCGGTCCACCCTGGTGGAGAACGCCAGCCTGGTGGCCATGCAGTCCTCGGTTGGAGAATTCCTCGGCAAGCTGGGCCCCAGCGACACGGCGCTTTTCTTCTACGCCGGCCACGGCGTGCAGATCGAGAATGAGAACTTCCTGGTGCCGGTGGATTTCAAAGCGCCCGACAGCGTTGTCGCGGCCAAGTTCATGTTGTTCTCGGCGGCCCAGTTATTCGATGGCCTGCGCAATCGTCCCAAGCGGAGCATTGTCATTCTGGATGCCTGCCGCAGCAACCCGATAGCCCGGCAAAACGCTCTGTCCGCCGGCCTGGCCCAGCCGCAGAACGCCCCCAACGAGAGTTACGTGGTGTTCTCCACCGGCCCCGGCCAAACCGCCGCCGACAACCCCAACGGCAGGAACAGCTACTTCACCGAGGCGCTGGCCGTGGAGATCGGCAAACCGGGCCTGACCATCGAAGAAGTGGTCAACCATACGCGCGCCACGGTGTCCAGCGAAACCAGCGGCAATCAGACTCCCTGGGCCATTTCGAGTCTGAAGGCCACGTTCTTTTTCCACCCGCCGCTGAATATGGAGGCAGAAAACGCCGCTTCCATGGCCGCAAAATGGATGGCCGACGCCAAACACTTCGAGCAGCGCGAAGAGTGGGACGACGCCATCGGGCGCATCAACCAGGTCATACGAAAGAAGCCGGGAGGCAGTCTTCAGGCAGCCGCCGAAGACCGCCTGTCGTACCTCGCTGCCCGCCGCGATGCGCAGGCGAGCTTCGATAAGGGCGATTACGCGGCTGCGGCGAAGGCCTATGAGACCGCCGTCAAGCTGGACCCGTTTGCCGTCGATGCGGCCTTCGAGGGCGCCATCGGCTACCTGCTCGAGGAGCAGGTGGACCAGGCCGTGCTCATGCTCCACGGCATCCGCGTGCGCGGCGCCACCGGGAGCGGCGCCAAGGCGATGAAGATGCTTGCCGAACTCAAGGACGTGAGCCCGGCGGCGGCCACCGAAGCGAACGCCGCCGCTCCCCCGCCTCCACCCATCGGGGAGATGTTCTCCGGGATGGGCTTCGGGGTGCCCGACTGGGACACCGGGCAGCGGATCCTGGCCAGCTCACCCGTAGACCAGGGGCGCTTCGTAAAGGCCATTGAAGCCACACTGCCTCCCATCCAGGCGCCCGCCGACACCGCCGCAACCGGCGGAGGAGGAGGTCCGTCGCCGGGGCAATCGGCCGATCAGACGGCGGCCATTTCCCAACTGCTGAAGGACATCTTCCATGTGGAAGTCGCTCCCACAAGCGAAACCCGGGACCTGGCGATCAGGCGCGCCGCGACTGGCACGCCGGATGCCAACTCCGGGAGCCTGGATATCGAAGGCGCCGACAAACAGGTTCCGGTGGTCTTCGAGGGCAAGGTGCTCTACCTGCCGGCCAGACTGTCTCTGCAGGCCGGCAGGTATGAAGTCCGGGGCGTGCGGGACGGAAAGGTCGTGGACACGCAGGAAGTGGAGATTCAAGCCGGATCGCCACAGAAGGTCACGGTGAAACGGTGAACCCCATGGTAAAACCGCCGGCGATTCTCAACCGCGGCCTGGCGATTGCGCTGTTGACGGCCTTGGCAGCCGCCGCTGCTTCAGCGGGATGGACCAGCCGCGACGAGTACGACCTGGTTCTCAAGATTCGCGCCGAGGCCTCGCCCCAGAAGCAACTGGAGCTCTTGAACCAGTGGAAGAAGCAGTATCCCCAGTCGGAAATGCGGCAGGCTCGCGGGGAACTTTTTCTCGGCGCCTACCAGGTCTCCGGCGACATCGTCCACATGTTCGCGACCGCGAGCGAGATGCTCGCCGGGCAGCCCGACAACTTCGTGGGGGTCTACTGGTGTACCCTGCTCACACCGGAGATGAAGGACACCAAGCCCCAGACATTGGATGTGGGCTACAACGCCGCGCGCCAGTTGGAGGTGGGGCTCGACGCCTACTTCGCGCCCAGCCAGAAGCCGACGGGCATGGCTGACGGCGATTGGGGGACGCGGAAATCCGCCGCCGGACTGCTGGCGCGCCGCGCCATCGGCTGGGTGGAGTGGCAGCGCGGCGATCTGCCGGCAGCGGAGAAGACGTTCACCGGCTATCTGCAACTGGACCCCAAGCGGGCGGAGATCGCCTCCTGGCTGGGCTTCGTGCTGGCGCAACGGAACCAGCCGATTCCCGCGGCGTGGCAATTCTTCCGGGCTGCCTCCATGCACGGCGAGGGCGCGATGACGGAAGTCTGGCGCCGCCAGGTGGAGGATCTGGCCGGCCGTCTGTACGCCGCCTATCACGGCAGCGCCGACGGGGCCGATAAGTTGAAAGCCGCCGCGGCCGTCAGCCCGTTCCCGCCCGCCGGTTTTCAGGTGGAATCCGCCGAGACGATCCGGCAGCGCAATGCCGAAGTGGCGTTGAACCAGGCCGATCCGGAGCTGGCGGCGTGGCTGCGGATGTACCGGCAGTTGTCCGGGCCGGACGGGGAAAAGTACTTTCTGGAGACTTTGAAACCGTCGCCGCTCCCCAAACTGCGGGGCACGGTGATCCGCTGCGACCCGGCCGGCAACCCCGACACAATCTCGGTTGGCCTTAGCAGCGCCGGAACCGAGGAAGTGGTGCTCAAGGTCAGCGTTCCGTTTGCTCATCCGGCCGAACCCGGAACCCAGATCCATTTCCAGGGAACCGCGGACGGCTTTGTCAAAGAGCCTTTCCGCCTCACCGTGCTCGCCAGCCAGGAGCAAATCGCCGGCTGGCCCGAGGCTCCGCCTTCGCCGCCGCCCGAGGCGAACAAGTAGCGCTCTGACCGCGCGTTTCGGTTCGTCCTCGCCGCGAAGCCGGCGCCTCGGAGAGCCGCCGCATGCCGCTCCGAATTCCCGGCGCCAGGGGCCGGTTCCGGAACAACCGTGCCAACCGCTCCGTTGAGGTCGCGGCTCCGATGAGAGTTCAGAGCGGAGGCCGGGGTTTGGGCCGGTTGCGATAGCGGCGAAGCAGGAAGATGCGGACGACTGCGGCAACCGGAAATTCCGGCTAGAATAGGGTCTCGAAAGGCTGCTGCAAAATTCGGAAGCTTCACATGTGGGGCGAGTCGTCAAACCGCGGAGCGATTGTCAATCGGTCCCTGCCCGGTTGCGAGTTCGCAACCCGGCCCGCAAACCGGCGGATTGTCTGAGCTTTGCGAAAGCCTCTCCAATCGAGAGGATACGATCATGAAGAGCGCGACGGTGTCGTTGTTGCAGTTCTTGATCATCGGGGCCGCCGCTGGACAGCCCCCGCGGAACGCATCCGTAGCCGATCAATCCAATATACCGCTCCAGGCCATTAGTTACCGGGCGGGTGGAGGCGCGACAAAGGTCGGCCTGATCGGCACCGGCGCGGTCCCCCAAGCTTACGGCGAAGCGACAGTGGAGGCCAAGAGGGGGGCGACGTATGTCGAAGCGGACGTCAGGAGTCTGGCTCGACCGACAAAGTTCGGGGCGTCGTTTCTTACCTATGTGCTGTGGGCGGTGTCCCCGGAGGGAAGCACCTATAATCTCGGCGAAGTCCTCATCGACGACGCCGGAGAAGGCAGGCTCAAGACGAGCACTCAGTTGCAGGCCTTCTCGCTGTTCGTCACCGCGGAACCGTACTTCGCGGTTCACCAGCCCAGCGAAATCCTGGTGCTGAAGAATGAAATCCGGAAGGACACGAAAGGGGAGGTCCTGGCGGTCCACGAGTACAAGTCAATGGCGCTCGCCCAGTATCGGGGGCCGGGGAATCCGCTCGCACTGTCTGTTGACCTCAAGCACGTTCCCCTGGAAATGTATGAAGCGCGCAACGCGGCCGAAATTGCGAGGTTGCATGGCGCGGAGCGGTACGCGCCGGACGTTTTCGTTACGCTGAGCGCGAGTCTGAAGAAAGCCGAAGATGCTCTGGCACACAAGGCCGGTAATAAGGAGATCGTCTCGGCCGCCAGACAGGCGGTGGAGTTCGCGGAAGATGCTCGGGCCTTCGCCGTTCAACGCCAGCAGGAAGAGCGTATCGCGCAGGAGCGCGAGGCGGCTGCCGCTAGGGCCAGGGCCGAGGCCGAGGCCAAAGCGGCCGCCGATGCGGCGGAAGCTAAGCGGAAGGCCGACGCGGAAGTACAGCGCCAAGCCGAGCTGGCTGCCGCCCGCGAGGCGACCATGAAAGCGGAAGCGGAACTCGCCGCCATGAAAGCCAAGATGGAAGCGGAGTCTCAGGCGGCCAAGGCCAAGGCTGACGCGGAGGCATTGGCGGCACGAACCAAGGCCGAGGCCGACGCAAGGGAGGCCAAGGCGAAGGCCGAAACCGAGGCGCTAAGGGCCAGGGAAGAGGCTGCCAGGGCCGAAGCCGAACAGGCCCGCCAAGCCGCCGAGGCTCTCCGCGCCCAGTTGCTGGAACAGTTCAACCGCATCCTCGATACCCGGGACACGCCGCGCGGTTTGGTGGTCAACATGGCCGATGTGCTGTTCGATACCGGAAGATTCGACCTTCGACCGATCGCCAGGGAGAAACTGGCCAGGTTGTCCGGGATTGTGCTGGCTCATCCGGGATTGAATCTCGACATTGAAGGACACACCGACAGCACCGGCAGCGATGAGTTCAATCAGAAGCTCTCGGAGCAGCGAGCCGACTCGGTTCAAAAGTACCTGATCGACCAGGGATTGCCGGATTCCAGTTTGACTGCCGCGGGATTTGGCAAGTCGATGCAGGTGGCCGACAACAGCACTGCCGCGGGGCGCCAGCAGAACCGGCGGGTGGAAATCATCGTCTCGGGAGAAGTCATCGGCAGGAAGATCGGCAAGCAGTGACCAGGCGCGGGATGCCACTCGGTGGCCGAACTTCCTTCCCCGGACATGCCACTGTCTGCTGCCCGGACGCCGTGCCGCCGGAGGGGTAACCCGAGGCCGCATAAGACCTGCGCACCGATGTTTCATCGCTTCCTCTCACCCGCAACTTCATTGCGCCGGCGCGGCGGCTGCGACGGAAAATGGTGCTTGATGGTGTCTTCGGGCCGATC
>Ga0182027_10006734_pt1 | contig 17119 bp, 9 predicted proteins | sample 712E1DmetaG_FD_121300 | JGI IMG/M metagenome (GOLD analysis project Ga0182027, IMG submission 121300) | Permafrost microbial communities from Stordalen Mire, Sweden - 712E1D metaG (Illumina Assembly) | ecosystem: Environmental > Terrestrial > Soil > Wetlands > Permafrost | place: Sweden... | reverse complement strand
GGCGCTAACGGAAGGGCCGGCCTTTCACGATACCCTGGCCTTCGCGGATGGTGATGAGTTGGCCGCCGGCGATACCTGCATACTTTTCTATCGCGCCCAGCGGCCAATGGATCTCGATGTCCGCGGTGGCTGCGGTGCCCAGTCCAAAGTGCAGGCGCGGGTCGTTCGAGGAGAGAAAGCTGCACCCGCTCAATACTTCCTGAACCTGCACCTTGCCGCCGTACCGCACCAGGACGCGCGCGCCAATTGCGCTCCGGTTGCTCCTTGTGCCTTCCAGACGAATCTTGATCCAGTGGTTGTTGGGCGGCGCGTCGTTGCGCAGCAGGGTCGGCGGCTCATTCACATTCATGATGAGCACGTCCATGTCGCCGTCGTTGTCGAAGTCGCCAAAGGCGGCGCCACGGCTGCAGTGGGGCGCGTCGATACCCGGGCCAGCCTCGGCGCCCAGCTGAACAAACGTGCCGTCGCCCCGATTGCGAAAGAGAATTCGCGGGCTGCGCGAAGGAAATTTGGGGTTGACCCGGTCGAGCTCCGGATAGACGGTGCCGGTCGTTACCAACAGATCGGGATAGCCATCGTTGTCGAAATCGACGAGCCCTGCGCCAAAGCTGACGAAGCGAGTTTCCCTGTTGAGACCGGCCTGGATGGTCACGTCGTCGAAGTTGCCTTTGCCGTCGTTGCGATAAAGGCCTGTGGCCTGATTGTAGTAGTGGGTCTTCACCAGGTCGGTATGGCCGTCCAGGTTGTAGTCGCCCACGGCAGCGCCCATGCCGCCCATCACCTGGCCATCGCCGGCGACGGCGATGCTGCGGGACAATCCTTCCTCGCGAAAGGTGCCGTCGCGGTTGTTCATCAGCAACAAGGATGGCGTCGAATCGCACGCCACAAAGATGTCCGGCCAGCCGTCTTCATCGGCATCGAAGCTGACGGCAGTGAGTCCATACGATCCGCGGAATCCGGCGACGCCGGACTCGTTGGAAACATCGGTAAAAGTGCCGTCACCATTGTTGCGGTAAAGGTAATTTTTGGCTTTGGGCAGGCCTACGGGACCGCAACTGACCGGAACGCCCCGGTAATTGCAGAAGCTGGGCACGGCCAACGATGGTTTGGGTGCGGTGGCCAGATCGATTTCGAGATAGTTGGCTACAAAAAGATCGAGCAGGCCGTCGCGGTTATAGTCCAAAAATGTACAGCCGGTGCTGTAGCGGGTCGCGGGATGAAGCAGGCCGGCGTTGCCTGTAACATCCGTGAAGGTTCCGTCGCCGTTGTTGCGATAGAGGCGATTCTGTCCGTAGTAAGTGAGGAAGAGATCCTCAAAGCCGTCGTTGTTGTAATCACCCACGCAGACGCCCTGTGCCCAGCCGGTATCGAGTAAGCCGGCCTTGGCGCTTACGTCGGAGAACGTGCCGTCGCGATTGTTCTTGTAAAGACGATTGCTGGCGTTGGCCGGAGTGTCCTTCAGCCGCCGGCCACCCAGGATGAAGATGTCCATCCATCCGTCGTTGTCGTAATCGAAGAAGGCACAGCCAGCGGCCATGGATTCGACAATGTAGGTGAAGCTGTCGGGCTCACCGTAGACCATGGTTTCAGTCAGGCCGGCGGAGCGGGCTACATCCACAAAGCGGGAAAACGGCTCGACCGGCTTGAGCGTTGGAAGCGCCGCCCGGAGTGTGTCGTGGATGAGAACGATGGGCAGAGTGCGCAGCAGCCGGCGACGCGTCCAACGATCGGTTTTCTTGTTGCCTATCACAACCAGTATCCTCTTGGACGTGCGAGTCTTCTAGTGCTCCTGCTGGTCCTGCGCAGCTTCCAGCTTCTTGCCGAGGTCCAGAGCGGCAGCGTTACTCGGCTCAAGTTTGAGCGCGTTAGCCAAAGCATCCCGGGCCTCCTGAAGCCGGAGCTCCGCGCCAAGGGTGGCCGCGAGAGCAATCCATGCCTCAGCTTTGCCTGGGACAGCTTTTACCGTCAAGCGGAATTGGCTCTCGGCCGCGGCATAGAGGCCGGCCTGGAAATCCAGGCGGCCAAGATCGTATTGCGCGAAAACAAAATTGGCATCGGCTTTGATCGCCTCCTCCAGAGCGGTGCGCTCGCCCTCAATATCGCCCAGCTGACCTAATACGAGGGCCAGCCTGTAGGCATACCCGGCATTATCCGGCTGCGCAGCGCAGGCCTCGCGATACAGATCCGCAGCTTTCCGAATGTCTCCGGCTTTCAAAGCCTGTACTGCCTCCGTCGACTTAAGGGCAGCCAGAGATCGATCCGACTCTTCCTTCGTCTTCTGCTGATAGAGCTTGAGTTGTTGCTGCGCCTCCTCTGTCTCCCCCAACATACGCAGAACCTTGGCCAGCTCGAAGCGGACTTGTGGCTCGGTTGCGCCGAGTTCGATGGCCTTTTCGAGTTGTTCCCTGGCCCCGGCGGCGTCCTGAAGCTGCGCAAGCACGACGCCGAGGTTGAAACGGGACATGGGGTTGTCAGGGCGCAAAATCACCGCTTTTTCAAGGTGTTTTCGGGCTGCGGGATAGTCGCCGGCCATTCGCTCCAGAAAACCGCTTTCAGCGAGAATCTCAGGGTCATTGGGCACGAGGGATAGCAGTTTGCGGCTCAGCGGCGCTGCAATTTCAAAGTTGTTCCCGGTGATCACCAGAGTCCGCAGATAGATGCGCTGCGCCCCGATGTCGAGGGGTTTCAAGCGAGCTAGCTTTTCGGCCTGTGCCAACCCATCCCAGTTACGCCCCTCTTGAAGGTAGATGGTAACCAGCGCTTTGGTTAGGTCGTCGGAGTTCGGATAGGTCTTCAGCCCGTCCGACAGCACCTGTGCGGCGTCATCGAACCTTTCCAGCTTGCCGTACGCGTTGGCCAGATCGAGGGACAGGTTCTCATTGTGCGGGGCGGAGCGCAGGCGACTGATGACTGATTCGTAATCCTCCGCCTCGATAAGGGCGGTGGCCAGGCCCTCGAGGGCCTTCTTCGAGGCAGGGTCGATCTTGAGCGCAGCCTCCCACTCAGGAAAAGCCTCCTTGTTGCGACCCAGGCTGGAAAGCGCAGCGCCCAATAGCAAATGCGCATTCAATTCCTCGGGACGAAGCCGGGCATATTGCTGAAGCGGCGCAAGAGCCTCTTCCATGCGCCCGGCCTTGTAAAGGTTGAGCCCTATAGAATAGTTCAGCCGCGCCGAACTTGGATCCAGCTTGAGCCCGGTCTGAAAAGCCTGGACAGCGCAGTCCGTGCTTTGATTCTGGACAAACCAGGCGCCCAACTCAGCATAAGAATCGGCATTCGGATTGGCGCGGACCCGGGCCTCCAATTGGGATGGACCAATGCACGCTGCCGCCCATGCGAAAGGGGATATTGAAAGCCTGCTCATGCCAAGGCAGGCGGCGAGAATGAGTCCCATCTTGAGAGGATTTCGATGCATGGACATCCCGTCGTCTGAACTCCTCAACCCTCTAAGCCAGGATTTTCATTTTGCCTCTCCGCCATGGCCCGAAGCAAGCACATGATACACTCTCGTCCTTGTTTAGAAAAACGAGACATAAATAGCGGCGTGGCTATCTCTCGAAGGGCCACGCCGCTTTCTTTTCATTAAGGTGCCCGAGCTAGAACAATATCTTCATTCCAAGTCGAAAATACCGTTGATCCGCTGGGCGGCTGTTCGCGCTTGTGCCGGTGATCTGGCCAAAGCCGTTAAGGTTGGCGCCGGCGGCAATAGTGCCGTCCGGATTGAATGCCGACACGCTACCGAGCCAGGTGCCCGGATTCGCGAAGTGCGGAGTGTTGGTGAGGTTCATTGATTCAATGCGGAACTGGGCCGAGATATGTTCGGGCAACGTAAAGGTCCTGAAGAGGGAAGCGTCCACATTCTTTGCACCGGGCCCATATACGGAGTTATCGCCCGAAGTACCGAAACGAGCCGCATTCACTTCCGCATACGCCGTAACATCAAAGTACTCCTGCGTGCCGCCTTTTATCGCGACATGAGGTTTAACTTGATCGGCCCGCTGATTGCTTCCTGGAGCATTGAGAGAGTTTCCGGGCGCGCCAATGCCAAACGGAAATCCTGAATGTATAAACGCTACAGCGCCCAATTGCCAGCCACCGAGCACGGCGGCTCCGGCGCCGGTTTGCACGTATTTCTTTCCCTTGCCAAAAGGTGACTGGGCAATGCCTGACAAGTTGAAGATCTGCCTTTGGTCACTGCCCATAGGCGCATAATTCAAGCGCATGTACTGTGGGATCGGGGTAGTAGCCAGCCCACCGAAGCCGCTGTTGTCGCAGCAGAGTCCAAGCCACTTGGAGTAGGTGTAAGTGCCTTTAAGTTGAAATCCATTTGCAAAACTGCGCGTCAATGTGGCCTGCAGAGAGTCGTATTTCGAGTGCATCAATGAAGAGATTTCAGTCATCCCGGTTGTTCCGACTTCCGCGTATAGTTGATCGCTGGCCCCCCCGCCGCCGATCATACCGTAATTGACGTTGTATCGCATGTGCTGGTGTATGGATTCGTTTCCTACAAATCCGACCTGCGCCAACCAGGTTCGAACCTGCTTCTCGATCGTCAGATTGTAAGATTCAACATATCCATGCACAAGTCTTTGAGGTAGAAAGTAAACACTCGCGCCTACCGGGAGAGGAATTATGCCGTTTTTGTAGTTGGGTATAGGAAGTGTTGGCACTCCTTCGCTCAAGCTGCCGGCCAAGGGCGCGATGCCGGTGGTGTTGACGTTCGGGTTCAACACCGGGGCATACTGATTAGCCGTGCTCTGGCTGTAGCCGATATCTTCCGGGTAGTTGTACATAAGGTCTCTGCCGACATTGAATTGTTCCGCTCCGATAGCGGCGCCGCCGCGGACTACGAAGCCGTTGAATGGCCGATAGGCGAAGCCCAGATTAGGACTCCATACGCCTTTCCCGGCGTCGATACCGCAGTTCATCGGTACGCCTCCGTAGCCGCAGACTTCGTACGTGTTGGTAGATTCAATGTAATTTTCCAGTCCATAGCTGCCGTGGGTCGGGACAGGTAAGTACGCCCACCCGACGCCAGCATTGACGGTCAATTTCCTGCTGGCCTGCCACGTGTCCATTACATACGCGCTGTATTGGTGGGTAATCAGACGGCTCCACGTAAACGGCTGAAGGGAGTTTTGCCAGTAATTCGGATCCCCCAGGAGGAAGTCGGCAAAGCTGTTGAACTGGTTCGGCTGGGCTGCGCCCGCCGCGCTGGAACTCGTAGATCCCCCGTTAAAACTGAACTGGTCGGGAGAATTTTCGAGGTGGTTCATGTGTTCATCGTGATTGACGGTTCCAAATTTGAGGGTGTGGCGCCCTTTGATCCAGCTTGCGCTTGCGTCATAGTTGACGGTCGGATCATCGTAATCGAGGTATGGATAATTGTAGCCATAACCGGAATACCCGTTGATATTGAACTGGGGCATGCCGCCGCCCTCGGGAAGTGCTTCAAGATTGGTCCCGGCGATTCCCAGAACGGTCGCGCCATACTTCTCGTTATCGTCGAATACGGTTAGAATCTGTACCGCCCGCGTTATTCCCCACGATCCATTGATCACAAAATGCGGAGTCGCCACATAGGTTGCGGCAACCGTCACGCCATAGGTTTCTCCGTGGTCGTCGTCGTCACCGTTGCGGAGTATGCCCTCGGGGTTCCAGGGCTGTACATTTTGCACGGTAAAAGGATGATCGTTGAAACGTCCCATGAAGCTGAGCTTATCTGACGCTTTCCAATCGAACTTCGTGTCGATCCTTTTGAGGGTGCTGGGTTGTGCCACAACTTCCATTAGATTGTTCGTGAAATTGGTAGTTGTTGTCGGAGCAACTTTCTGAAGGAGAGTCACGAGTGGCTGGACGTTTGCGCTTATTGCAGGGAGCTTATTGGATCCAGTTTCCGCGATATACGATTTTTTTCCGTCACCCGCCGCATCGGTGGCGGAGGTCGGATCAAAAAGGGTTGTGCCGGTATCCGTGAAGTCTCCGGTCAGCATAGCTTGGGTGGGTACGGTCATGGTGCTGAGGTAGCCCTGGTGGCCGAAGTCCCCTTCGAAGCTCCCGAAGAAGAATAGTTTGTTCCTGATAATCGGGCCGCCGAGTGTGGCCCCCAAATCGTTGTCGAGTTCCCCTGGTATTGGAGAGTTTGGGGCCGAAAAGTATGGCCGCGCGGCAAACGTCCTGTCCATATGAAAGTCGTAAACTTCGCCATGGAATTGATTGGTGCCACTCTTCAATTGGACGTTGATCGTGGCTCCGCTGGCGAGTGTCTGTTCTGCCTCCGCGCTCCCGGTGACCATGCTCACAGTCTGAATGGCTTCCACGGATGGTACGAGGGTTGAGTAATAGGGTACCCAATTTTCCGTGTCGGGTACGCCCTCAATGCGAACATCCGTAGCGGCTAGGCTGGTTCCGTTGGCTTCCAGAAGCATGGACCGATCGGGATTGTTGATGCCAAGGCCGTTGCCGAGATTTGGCGTGCCTACCCCGGCCACGGCGCCGAGCAGTCCTTCATAAGTACGAGTTGGCTGCGGCAAGTTCTGGAAGTCCTCGGACGGAATCTCTGTGTTCACGTCTGTCCGGTCGGTCTGAAGCTGAGCTGACTCAGCGGAAACGGTGACAGTTTCCTTCGCTGTACCGATCGTGAGAACCGCGTCTATGCGCGCAGCCGCGTTAATCTCCACACCAAAGTTCTGGGTCTGGAAATCCTTAAAACCGGCCCTGGCAATGGCAATACGGTACGTTCCCGCGGGGAGGGACGCGAACATGTAGAAGCCGCTCCCATTCGTGGTTTCAGTTCGGCTTATGTTTGTTTCTGTTTGCGTTGCCGTTACCGTTGCTCCAGGAACGACGGCCCCTGTGGAATCGGTCACGGTGCCGTTGATCGACCCATAGAGTGCTTGGCAATCGGCGGTTTTGATGATGAGGCTGGACGTCATCAGGAGGGCAATGAACAGTAGCCTCATGCCCCATGTGATCCGCCTGACCAACGAACGTTGATGTCTTTCTACGCATGCGCAGTTTGTGCACGTTGGCGGTTGGTGTTTTGAATGATACATTTTTCCTCCTTTTTGAATTGACTTCGAATTCGGTGATCCCTTATCCGATCCTTGAATCGTGGCATGCGCGATGCCTGTACCCACGAAATACCCGTGAGGGTTGCTGCATCGCGGACCTAATGACAACGCTGTCTATCGATAACGAAAGAAGAGTATGCTCACATTGACATCGTTGTCAAGAATAAATATTTCCTATAGACTTGCTTTTGCTCCGAATGTTGACGGCGAACGCGTTCGCTGGTCATTCAATACGGATTCCTGACGACTTTCTGCGTAAAGCCGCCGAGAGATTGGGTGTTTATTTATCAGTATCTTACCAGCAGGCTAGGAGAAATGTATGGATAGGCGACAATTCACGGCGGGAACGATCGCAGCTTTCGCGGGCTTGTTCCATGGGACGAATGGCCTTGACGCCTTCGGTCAGTCCGGCGTGGCCAAACTAGAAGCAGACAAAAGTAATATGCGTCTCGCGGCCCTTCCGAATTGCCGCCCCCCGGTGAACCAGCGGGCTTTTGTGAGCACCGCGGTAGAAGATGTCATCGTGGAGGTCAAACGCAAGATCGGGAATCCACAACTCGCATCGCTTTTCGAGAATTGCTATCCAAATACGCTGGACACCACTGTGCAGTTTTCGGAACGCAACGGAAAGCCGGACACGTTCGTGATCACCGGCGACATTCCCGCAATGTGGCTGCGAGACTCCACGGCTCAGGTGTTGCCGTATGTGTATCTTGCGCCGAAGGACAGGAGGCTTCAAACCCTGTTCAAGGGGCTTATTCACCGCCAAGCCGGCTGCATCCTCCTGGACCCTTATGCCAATGCTTTCTACGCCACGAGTAGAACAGGCACGTTCAGCACTGACCTGACCGAGATGCGCCCGGGCGTGCACGAGCGCAAATGGGAGGTCGATTCACTCTGCTATCCCATACGCCTTGCATATCAATATTGGCGCGCTACGGGAGACTCAGAGCCACTGGACGAGACCTGGCATCAGGCTGCAAGGCGCATCGTAGCCACCTTTCGAGAACAGCAGCGCCTTAAGAACGATGGCCCGTATCGTTTCCAGCGGTTAACTACGATGTTCTACGATAATTCGCCCAACCGGGGCCTTGGCAATCCAACGCGAAAGATCGGCCTGCTGCATTCGGCATTCCGGCCATCGGACGATGCCTGCCTATTCCCGTTCCTCATCCCTTCGAACATGTTTGCCGAGGTCTCACTCCGCCAGCTACAGCAGATCTCTTTGACGGTATTCAGGGATCGGGACCTGGCCGCCGACGCTGGAGGGCTAGCCGACGAGTTGCATGTCGCGATCGAGAAATATGCCATCGTGAGTCACGCCTCATACGGCAGGATCTACGCATATGAGATTGACGGCTTCGGCAATTCACTATTGATGGACGATGCCAACGCGCCTAGTCTACTGTCCCTGCCATATTTCGGCTGCTGCGAAATAGAAGATGCTACCTACCAGCACACGCGGGCGTTCATCCTCAGCGATGATAATCCTTACTTTTTCCGTGGCGTGGCCGAGGGCATTGGCGGACCGCACGTGGGTCCAGGCAAGATCTGGCCGCTCTCAATCATCATGCGGGCTTTGACAAGCCGCGAACCAAGTGAGATTTCGCACTGCTTGCGGATGCTGATCGACACCAACGCTGGAACGGGCTTTATGCATGAGTCCTTCGATGCCAACAACCCCGGCGATTACACGCGCCCGTGGTTTGCCTGGTGCAATTCTCTTTTTGGTGACCTTGTAGTTCGTCTCGCAGCGTCGCATTCGGAGGTCTTGGAGAAAGCCTGAAGTTACAAGCCGCTTATTATGAGTCGAGCGTTTTCCCGGCGTTTTCCAACGCAAGGTGCCTGCGATTACGCAGTGTGTGTTCTGGTGAGGACTATTGGAAGCTGTGCACGACCATTTGGCCCATCAGCCGATTGTTGTACCGGATGGAGCCCTTGTGGAGGATAGAGCCGCTTTTCACTGTTCTATCCCCTAAATTTCTTCTTGGCATTTCCCTTCTTGGTATGAAGAGTGCTGGGTAACGATCAAATAACGCGCAGCAACAGATGCTAAAGCCCTGAATCATTCTGCCTCGTGTTATCACTTGCGAGACGATGTGCAAGATATTGTTTGAGAACCAAAATAGCGTGGGAGGAGAGAACTGTGAAACTCAGAACTTTGCATAGCTTCATGCTCTTGTGCGGTTTCGCCTTGCTGCCAGTGCACGGCCAGACGAACTCCGCAATCGCGATCCCTCATCTTGAAACACGCGGCGCGGCCGCGCAATTGATTGTCGATGGCAAGCCTTTCCTGGTCCTTGGCGCCGAGGTGCACAATTCCAGCACCTCCAGCCTACCCTACACGGAGCCCGTATTGGCGGGCTATTCCTCACAGCACGTCAATACCGCCCTCGCAGCCGTTACCTGGGAGATGCTCGAACCCGAAGAAGGGAAATTTGATTTCTCCCTCGTTGACGGCCTCATTCAGGAAGCGCGGCGCAACAAGCTGCGCCTCATTCTGCTGTGGTTTGGAAGCTGGAAAAACGGCGTGTCCACCTATCCACCGCTTTGGGTCAAGACCGACTTGAAGAGATTTCCTCGCGCGCTGGACAAACAAGGGGCGAGCCTCGACATACTCTCTCCATTTGACGATGCAAACAGCGACGCCGATGCACGTGCCTTTGCGGCTCTGATGCGGCATATTCGCGCCGTTGACGGCGATGTGCACACGATATTAATGATTCAGGTGGAAAACGAAGTCGGCATTTTCCCTGTCGCACGCGACTACAGCGCGGCCGCAAACGAAGCCTTTGAGCGCCCAGTTCCGAAAGAACTGCTGAATTATCTTAAGCAGCACAAGGACACACTGCTTCCGGAGTTTCGCGAAATTTGGGATGCTGCCGGCTCAAAGACTTCCGGAAATTGGAGAGATGTATTTGGCGCCGGTGACGCAACCGACGATATCTTCATGGCGTGGAGCTATGCGCGGTACATCGAGCGGGTGGCCGCGGCGGGCAAGGCTGAGTACCCCCTGCCGATGTTTGTAAACGCTGCCCTTCCGGAGAATCTCGCGCCCGAGGCACTCAAGCCTGGTAACTATGGAATCGGCGGACCGCTGCCCCGCGTGCTTGACATCTGGAAAGCCGAAGCACCGCACCTCGACATCTTCTCGCCCGACCTCTATATCGACTTCGATAGCAGATGCCCCCTTTACCACCGCAACGGGAATCCGCTATTCATCCCGGAAATGCAGCGGGATGCTCGCGCCGCCAGCAACTTTTTTTATGCTCTCGGCCAATACGACGCGATCGGCGTTTCGCCCTTTGGGTTGGAAAGCGCTCCAGCCGGCGCAGTTGAGGTCGGCAAGAGCTATGAAGTTCTCGCGCAGATGGCTCCCGTGATTTTGGCCAATCAGGGCAAGGGCGTCATTGGCGGCGTCGTGCTCGACAAGGATCTTCCGGCACAAAAACTGCGCGTTGGCGACTACACGCTGGATATTGAAGTGGCCCGTCACTGGTCGTTTGCGACACCGGAATTTCCTGCGGGAATTTTTGTCCAAACAGGCCCCGACGAGTTCATCGTCGCTGGTCGGGGCATCACCGTGGCCTTTACGCCGAACACCCCCGGCGCCCCGATCGCTGGGCTGGCCCAGGTGGATGACGGCACCTTTGTGAATGGGAACTGGGTCGCGGGTCGCCGTCTCAATGGAGATGAAATCCTGTCGGGCAAAGGGCTGCGGTTGCGCGGCGATTACTATATGATCCAGCGTGTCAAGCTGTACCGCTACCGCTAGATTCCGCATCTCCCGCCGTACGGAGTTTATCGTGGAGCCTGCCGTCCACACGTTGCGGTAGAACTTCACGACACAGCGTTGCCAGCCTGGCTCGGCATAGAACTCCGCCAGATTCTCCACTCGCCCAAGGCATTTGTTGGTCGCGCGACTCAGGGAGGATGTATTCTCTTATCAGTATCTTAGAGATTAGTGAAATGAATCAGCGGTTAGCACTCTCCGTCGTTGCGGCCTCGTCTTGCGGCTTGCTATTCGGTTACGATATCGGCGCAATCTCCAGCGCAACACTGGGGTTGAGAGCGCAATTCATGCTTTCACCTTTTGCGCTCGGCGTGGCCATGTCATCTGCTCTTTTCGGGACCATTCTGGGTTCGATCTCCGCTGGATTTATAGCCGATTCAATCGATCGGCGCAAGACTTTGTTTCTCTCCGCGTTTCTGTATTGCCTTGCATCGTTCGGAACTGCCTTTGCGTCCAGCTTCATACAGTTTGCAGCCTTTCGTTTTGGGTGCGGTGTTGCAATCGGTCTCATCTCGGTGGCCTCACCTCTATATCTCGCTGAGATTGCTCCGTCTCATTGGCGGGGGCGCGTTGTAGGCAGTTTCCAATTAAATGTCAGCGTCGGTGTAGTGCTCGCCTTTGGTCTGGGCTTCGCATTTTCTAACCATTTCGCGCTCGGCGTGGCGTGGCGATGGTCTTTTGTCGCTGGCGCGGTGTTTGCGCTTCTGTGCGGGACAATTCTCTGGCGGGCCTCTCAAAGCCCACGCTGGCTTGCCCTCAAGGGCCGCCCCGCCGAGGTGGGTACAACTCTGAAAGCTTTGGGGTCCGCCGATCCCGATGCCGATTGTGCCCGCCTTGCCGCGTCACTTGAAGAGTTCAGGGCTTCACAGTACTCGACACTGTTCTCGCGGCAGTATGCTCGGCCAATTCTCCTGGCTGCCAGCATTGCCATTTTTAATCAGCTTACAGGGGTCAACGTGCTGCTTTACTATATCCTCGATGTTTTTTCTGAACTCGGCTCGGGGCGTTTGAACGGGCGAAGAGACGCATTCTTGATGGCCGCATTTAGCCTTCTGGTGACCACGATCGCTGTAGGCATCATCGATAAGGTCGGCCGCAAACCGCTTCTGCTAACCGGATCAGCGGGCATGGGTGCTTGCCTCCTCGCATTGCCTGCGATTCGGTACATGGGCTGGCCCGCTGAGTCCGTAGTCGTCATTTTGATGTGCTACAACGTGTTCTTTGGCTTTTCCCAAGGCGCGGTCGTCTGGGTATATCTTAGCGAGTTATTTCCCCTGCCGGTCCGTGCCCGTGGGCAAAGCTTCGGAAGTTCCGTGCATTGGGTGGCCAACGCCATCATTATCGGGTCTTTCCCTGCGATCGCAAGGAGCCTGGGTGGGAAAGCATTCGCTGGCCTCGCCGCGATGATGGTCATACAGTTCTTCGTGATTTTATTTGTCTATCCAGAAACGAAGCGCGCCAGTCTGGAATCATTAGCTTCCAGGATCGGCAATTAGCCGCTGACGAGAGAGAATGGATAGACAGGCAGTCAGAAAGGGCAAAGATTAGAAAATGAAAACGAAAAGCGATTCAATAACTTTGGTCGATGTAGCACGATTGGCTGGCGTATCGCTGAAGACAGCTTCACGCGCCCTGAATGACTCTCCTGAGCTTCGTCCTGAGACCGGCGCCCGCGTGCTCAAAGCCATGGAACAACTAGGCTATCAACCGAACGAATTGGCCAGGGGATTGAAGGCGAAACGTTCGGCTGCGATCGCGATGATCGTTCCTAATCTGGCTGACCCCTTTACAGCAGCCGCTGTGCAGGCTGTCCAGGACGTAGCTCGAGAGACCGGACACGCAGTTATTCTCGCCAGCTCTGGTGGAGATGCTGCTCTCGAAGAAGCGGAACTTCAGATAATGCTCAGACGACAGATCGATGGCGTCGTCCTGATGGCGGCAAGCAGCGGCAAGAGCAACCTCAAGCTACTGCTGGCAAGGAATGTGCCGATCGTTGTTTTTGACGAGCCTCTTCGAGGTGAAGAGGTGGATACCATTACTGTGACCAACCGCAAGTCAGCCCGCGGAGCCACCGAGCATCTACTCGCGCATGGCTACAAGCGGATTCTTGCCGTGGGTGCACGCCCACATTTGTATACTTGCTCGGAACGTGTCGCAGGATATCGATCTGCGGTAAAGAGCGCGGGAGCAGAACCGATCGAATTGTTGGTTCAGCATGAGAGCGATCTGACTCCAGAGCTTCTTTCGCCATTCCTATCCGGTCCCAACCGTGTCGAGGCTATTTTTACTCTCAACTGGGTTTGCACTATGCGTGTTTTGCGCGCGCTCAACGCAGCGAAAAAGAAGATATTGACGGACTTTCCACTCGTTTCGTTCGACGATTTCGAGCTTGCCGAAATGATTCCGCCGGGCCTGACTGTGGTGCGGCAGCCAGCGCATGAACTGGGACACCAGGCAGCCAAGGTACTATTCGAGCGAATGTCGGAGACTAAAAGACAACCGGCGCGGAAGATCGTCCTTGGTACTGAATTCATCGTTCGCGGATCCTGTGGATGCAAGCCAAAGGCTTGGGAATAATGCGCATTTTCACTCCGAAGGGTTAGTTTCGTCGGTGAATTGGTACCCGACGAACGCTTCCCCGACAGCCAGATCAAGACTCTGGAGAAGTTGAATTAAGGATTCTCCCTTGTATCGCCGGAGCAAAGCCAGATTATTCTGTACTTCGTGGCAATGGCGACCTTCTTCATTACTTGGCCGTAATAACGAGATCCTTCCCCTTAAGTAGCTCATGATGGGAGATAAAATACCCATTAACCTTTTGCCCAGCGTAGGTGATGTCAGTAATTTTCTCACCAGAGTTTCTTTTTATGATGGTCAAAGAATTCCCGCTACTCATCCTGATAACTACCTTGTCAAATAGCGGCACTGTCACGATATATTTCGGGTCGGCCGGAGAATAGGTGTAGAGGCCGATCGCATTGAACACATACCATGAGGACATTTCGCCCGCGTCGTCCATGCCGCTCAACGCCAGACCGTCCCTGCCCATACCGTAGAAGCGATCCATAATCGTGTTCAGAATCGCCTGTGACTTCTCCTGCTTGCCCACGAAGTAATAGAGGTAAGCGAAGCCGTGGTCCGGCTGATTGCCCTGGCAATACTGTCCGATGAAACTGTTGATATTCATCGCTATGTAATTTGGATTCCAGGGAATGGTGAAGAATCGGTCGAGCTGTCTCTCAAAATCAGCTTTGCTCTTGTAGAGGCCGATCAGGCCCTCCGTATCATGTGGGGCAAAGAAGGACGACTGCCACGCATTCGCCTCGCGATACATATATTCGTAGTAAGGAAACTCGGGATTGAAGTTCTTGACCCAATCGCCGTTCTCCAGACGGCCGCACATGAGACCGGTCGATGGATCGAACATATTCTTGTAGTTCTCTGAACGCTTCATCAGCATCGCGTAGTTCTGATCGTCCTTCAGTTCCTTGGCCAGCAGGGCGACGGCGTAATCGTCGTAGGCGTATTCCAGCGTCTTGGTCACCCCCGCGTTGCCCTTCGTCTCCACACCCGGATTTGCCACGTCGGGATCGGAGATGAAGCCCTTGGTTATGTACTCCTTGATAAAGGGCCGCGTGCCGCCTTCCACCGTCGCATTGCGCAGCAGTAACCGATAAGCATCCTTCACGTCGAAGCCATGCAGCCCGCGCAGATACGAACCGGCAATGAAGGCCGCCGCGTGATCGCCATGGAAGAAAGTCGGGATAAAGCCGGTCTTGTCGCCACGGTCAATCAGCGAACGAATCACGTCCGTGGCCACGTCCGGCGAGAGCATTCCTAGCAACACCAGTTTGTTCCGGTAATCGTCCCACAGCGAAGGCAGCGTGTAATATTGGAAGTCCGCCTTGACGACATTGCCCTTCTCGTCGGTATATTCGCCGTTCACGTCGCTGCGCAGGGCTGGCCACAGGAACGAGCGATAGAGGCACGAATAGAAGAGCCTCTTCTGCCGCTCCGTGCCGCCGCTAACCTTGATCTTCCCCAGCAGCTTTTCCCACGTGGCATCGGCCTCGGCCTTCACCGTCTCGAAGCTCTTCGCGCCCAGTTCCTTTTTCAAATTCTCCTTGGCGTTTTCCGTGCTCACGAAGGATAATCCGATGCGAATCTCCACCGGCTTCGATCCAGTTTCGAAGTCCACCACCGGCAGCTCCGCCTTGCTCCCCTTCAGGCGCTCAATTTGTTGAATACCGTAGTTCGAGACGGCGTAGAAATAGATCTTCTCGCTGAATCTCTGGTAGCCCTTGAAAGCATGGTCGCCGTCCTGCTCCATCTGCCAATCGCGAATCCGTTCGTTGGAGACAGCCATGTTCACCACCAGCTTCTTCGCTGCGCGAGCGTCCTGGTAGGTGTACCGGTGGAAGCCTGTGCGCAAGGTCGAGGTCAACTCGGCATTAATGTTGTAGCGCTCGAGTTGCACCTGATAGTAGCCAGGATGCGCCGACTCCGTCGCGTGGTCGAAGGTGGAGGCAAAGTCGTCCGGGTTCACCTCCCCGCTCACAGGCAGGATCGGAATATTGCACAAGTTCCAGTGGCCCTTGTTTGTGTGCGCAAAAGCGTAGATTTTCGGGTTCTCGTATTCATAGCCGGCGCCGCTGCCGAATTTGGTGATCGGGCTCAGTTGCACCATGGCGTTGGGCACCGATGACCCCGGAAAAACCAATCCTGCCCACACGCGCCAAGGCGGCTTGAATCCGATTTCTGCCGGGTCGGTCAGAGGCGCGGTGCCCAGAAAGGGATTGACGTAGCTCGTGAGCCTCTGTTCAGTACCAGTTGTTGTGATTTGAAGAACGGAGCCGAGACGCTTGGAAAGAGGAGCGAACACAGCCAGACCGTACATGCCTTCAAAGGTGAATTCCCGCCGATTCATCGATTCTCCCTGCCGCATCGCAACTCTTGTCGAATGCGGAAAGACTGCGTCCTGAACGGGAGTGCGCCCATGTCGCCGTCCCGGGGGCGCAGAGGTTATTTTTGCCAATCGTGGATACGGCAACCAGGACGCTCCCGGACTGAAACCAGTGGTACTGGCAATCTCATTCCTGCCACGAACCATTCGCAGCGCTGTCAATTTGAAGAGAGTATACATCCAAAAACGGTCTATGACAACGATGTCACTCCGTGCATTGATTCACCCTTATTGTTTCGTCCTCGTCGGCTCTTCCGAGACCCGTATCGAGATGCGAACGGCGCCAGCATCGGCGCCGACTACGATAGACGCTGCTTCAAGCGATCATCCGCAGCAGCATCCCTGGCCTTACACTCGATAGCCGGGAGCGCACGAATACGTTCGACTGTCTCGTGCGCAATCTGCGGCGCACACTTCTCCGCATCGATGATTTTCCTCTTCGTGCGTGCCCAACACCCAGCACGTGTAATTACATTGCCGACGACATTATCAAGCAAATCAAACAATTTGAGTTGCAGTCTGCTGCATTTGGAATTCAACCGTCTGCGCGCCGAGATGCGGGTGACGCGCAATAAGGATGACCTTTCCAGACTGTTCGGTAGCGCGAATCCAAATCGCCGATGCCCCCCACCAAGGCCATTGGATTATCCCCGATGATTACCGCTGGGCCACGGAGTTCGAAACGAATGGCGTCAGATGCGAAAGGCCTGACCGCATCGAATTCGTCGGTGACACGTAGGACCACTCGCGTTGTATCTGCGCCGTCGGCTACCAATTCGGTATCGTCAGGTAGGAGCAGGAACTTCTGGTCCACATCCTTTCCCGAGAATGTACGTGAGATCGCAAGCTTTCCAGCGATGTAGCCCTCGATTCTCATATCGCCCCAGTGCTGCAGATGTTTTTCAAGGTCGACAGTAAATGGGGGGTACTTAAGATGGGCAAATTGCGCGCGAACTGGCTCGGCTTCGAGGGCGAATGCTCCATCGATATAAACTTTGAGTTTGTCGCAACTGGAGCAGATGACTCCGTTGCTAAAGGCCTGATTAACATCTCCGCGTGACCAGTGAAATGCTGGCGCAAGCACAACTTCCTCGGAAGGGTCACACTGTGACCGATAGAAGCCCGCAGCCGGTTTGGGCTCACGGAAAATGTCCGATATACCGTGATAGCAAATGCGATCGCCCGATCCGAAACCTGCGTGCGTGTTGTAATCAAAGGCGCTCCAGCCGATGCCGCCAGCAAACTTCGGATTCGACATGAGCTGATCGTGTTCGGCCGCCCGCCCGCTCC
>Ga0182027_10006733_pt1 | contig 17119 bp, 16 predicted proteins | sample 712E1DmetaG_FD_121300 | JGI IMG/M metagenome (GOLD analysis project Ga0182027, IMG submission 121300) | Permafrost microbial communities from Stordalen Mire, Sweden - 712E1D metaG (Illumina Assembly) | ecosystem: Environmental > Terrestrial > Soil > Wetlands > Permafrost | place: Sweden... | reverse complement strand
CAGATAACCTTACCTGACAAGAAAGTTCCCGTATTGTTTTCAAGATATCTTTCAAGAATTATCGCCGGAATCACGGCACCGTTTTGTAACTTAATATCACTATCGCAATCCTGCTGCCATGCCACATGCAAAACTACCCCGTTATAGGCCGGATTACGGTCATGCCCATGTTTATGCCAATCCGATGACTTAACATGCAGTTCAATGTTTCCCCTGAGCGTTTGCCGGTTTACAGCAATAACGGCATCCTGAAAATCAGACCCCGGGGCATCACTGTTTTTCCCCGGATAAATCACATGCAGCGATTGTCCCGCTTCGGTCCTTAGTTTACAGCCGTTATTGAGCAAGTCCCGCCAGGCTTCCGTCACCATTTTTTCGGTCACATCTTCATTCAAACCTGCAGTCACATGTTTTCCGTCCTATTATTACACGCTATCGTGTACTATAACAAGGTTTATATTACACGTTTCAGTGTATTTTGTCAAGGGGAGGTATTTGAATGATTCTCTTTGCATCCGGCCTGTTTTCCGATGTCATATTAAGTCCGCCCAGGCGACGAATATATCTGGGGTGGGGTTGGTAATTAACCCGGCTTTCCTCTCCTCCCTGAGATTCTTCTCTGCGTTCAGAATGACGTTAGCCCGTAATTGATATTTTGGCCTCCAGTCTACGCTGGAATGGATATATGCAGTTATCATCTCGTATTTATTGGGTATTTAGATATTGGAATTTAATATTTGTTTGGTGTTTGGTTTTTGGTTCTTTTCGCTAGCTATATCTTCGCTTATTATTCACCGCTAGCAGCTGGTTCCCGTTTGACATCAGCCTGCTCCTGAAAGTAAAATTACGATTATAACCGCGGAGAACAAACAGAGTGTTACCGGAAGAAATCAAAAAACTGGTCGGAACCAGCGGGAAAGTCCAATTCTATGAAGTCGAAAAAGGCGCTATCCGCCGCTTCGCAGATGCGGTCGACGATGCCAATCCGCTGTATTATGACGAAAAATACGCTCGAAACTCAAAGTACGGGTCAGTCATTGCGCCGCCCGGTTTTTTCGGTTGGCCGTTAAAGCAAATCCGCAACAGTCCGTTGGCAATTGATATTCCGCCGGAACTGGAATCGGCTTTTGCACAGGCCGGATATCCGTTATCACTCGTCCTTGACGGCGGTATAGAATACGAATTCTTCCTGCCGGTGCGTGCCGGAGATGTCCTGTCTGCCATTACTACCATCCGTAGTCTCAGAGAGCGCAGTGCTGAGGCCGGAACCATCATCGTCGCGTTTCTGGACACTATTTATCATAATCAGGCTGGTGCACTGGTCGCCAAACAACAGGCGATGTTTATCCGCCGTTCTTTCAATCCACCGTCAAAGGAGCCAGCCAATGCCTGAACAACTTTATTGGGATGACATCGGAGCAGGGACGGAAATCACACCACTCGTCAAAATCGCCACAACGCAAATGCTGGTCAAATGGGCGGGGGCCTCGGGTGATTTTAACCCTATACATTATGACAGCGTCTACGTCGATTCTGTCGGACTTGGTCACATAATTATCCACGGGGCGCTGAAAAGGCAGTGGCTGATTCAGTTATTGACCGATTGGATAGGGGAACAGGGTGTTTTAAAGAAATTCTCCTGCCAGTATGGGGGTATGGACTACCCCAGATATATGAAAACGATATCTGAACCGCAGGCTGGTGAGACCTGGTTTTGCAAAGGTAAAGTCACCAGGAAATACATTGAAGGCGACCTTCATTTTGTCGATTGTAAAATCGGACTGGAGAATGGTAAAGGTGAAATTACCACTTCCGGTCGCGCGACCATCATTCTGCCAGCGAAGTAAGCTTCAACTACATTCTCCCTCCCTGTTAGGCCGTAGGTCCCGAATGCAAATCGGGAGAGGGATTAAGGGAGAGTTTCGTAAGAATTCATTTTTAATGACTCTTTAATTCTTCAGAACGCTGCATTTGACAGACCAAGCCTTCCGCACAATTTTCACATTTCTCATTTTCCAATTGAAAAGTGGTATGCGTGATACTGAATTTTTGTTCCAGTTCACGGTTTATGGCAGCCGTAATTTCGCGGGTGCGGCTCAGCATCTGGTCCTGAATCAGAATATGCGTCGAGAGGGCATAGATACCGGAAGTAATTGTCCAGACGTGCATATCATGTAATTCCACTACTCCCGGGACGCCCTTAATAGATTCCGTCACCTTGTCCAGCGGAATGTGCTTGGGAACCGTCTCCAGTAGGATATCTGCAGATTCCCGGACTAAACCCACGGCGCCCCAGAGGATAATAATGCCGATCACGATAGCAATTATCGGGTCGACAATTTTCCAGCCGGTTACAGCGATGATGATGCCCCCGGCAATCACCCCGACCGAGGAAAGAGTATCCCCGAAAACATGAAAGAAAGCAGCCCGTGCATTCAAATTATTATGCCGGGCGCGGTGCAATAATCTCATGGTAATCATATTGGCAATGAGACCCGCGACCGCGACCACCAACATAATAGTTGTTTGTACTACGGGTGGATTGCGGAAACGTTGGTAGGCTTCGTAGAAAATGAAGACAGCTACCAAAACCAATGTCACGCCATTGGCTAATGCGGCTAGAATTTCCGAGCGGTGAAAACCATAAGTACGTGTGGCTGTGGCTGGCTTTTTAGCAAGATTCAGGGCTATCAGACTCAATCCCAGTGCCAGCGCGTCCACCAGCATGTGACCGGCATCTCCCAGCAATGACAGACTGTGACTCAGGATACCGCCGGCAATTTCTACCGCCATCATTATTGCGACAATAATTAAAGCAATCTTTAATCCGCGGCTGCCGCTATCATTGTGGTGATTTGTTTCTGTATGTTCATGGCTCATCATCTAATTAAATGATAACACAACAATTTGGCATAGATAAAAGGGGAAGATGTTCCTCCAAACACACAAAAGCACCATCCCGCCTTTTTACAAATCACGGGATGATGCTTCTTCTTATATGAGTATATTTGTTCTATGAATAACTAGTCCATAGTAAAAGGCGGAAATTTGTCCGTCAGGAGATATCCATATCCTTGGAATCTAGTATACCAACGCATATAACCCACAAAAAAATCGTACATACCCTTGGGATAGCTGCCGGTGAAGAGAATGGCCCACCATGCGATGAAAACAACAACAGATGCCGCGATACTTAAGAAGTACAGCACGATGGCGTGTGGTATCATCAGGAAAATTCTGAAGAAAGTAGTCAGCCTGGACATTTTTTCCGAATACACCGCGCCAAAGGTAATGGGATAATTTTTCACTTCAGGATTTTGTTCCGACATTTCCCCTCCTACTCTATTGCACCAGTTATTACTAATGCATATTGGTGTAAATTATAGTAGCGAAAATGATTATTGTCAACTGAAATAATTTTTAGTGGAACAAAAGCTTTCCCGTGTTTTAAAGTCATAGAGTTGGGGCGGAATGATAAGGCGTCAGTGCCCTTGCGCCCCCCACCTTGTCATACTGAGTCTACCGAGGGCGGACGAACGTATCTGGGGGTAGTGAGGGGCATAATGGATACTTCACCCCTCCCTGAGATTCTTCATTACGTTCAGAATGACAGGGAGGGAAGTCAGAATGACAATGGCCGGAATTTCTCCCGGCCACTATCAAAAACAGCTATATTCTCTTGATTATTGAATCTTGAAACTTGATTATTAGTCAAGTTACTTCTACAGCGCCTTTGCTACAATCTCCGCCACATCCAGCACCTGGACATTGCTATCCACACCCTTATCTTTCAACCCGTCGGCAAACATCGTCATGCAGTATGGGCAGGCCACGCAGATGGTCTGTGGATCACTCTTCAATGCTTCTTCGGTGCGTTCGATGTTAATACGGCTACCGAGGCTTTCTTCCAGCCACATCCGTCCGCCGCCCGCACCACAGCAGAAGCCGCGTTTGTGATTCCTTTCCATTTCCAACGGCGCTTTCCCGGTAGCCGCCGCCACCGCCTCGCGAGGTGCTTCGTAGACATTATTGTGACGTCCCAGATAACACGAGTCGTGGATTACCATTTTACCCAAGTCAACCGATCCGTTTAGCTTTAACTTACCCTCTTTGAGTAATTGCTGGATTAACTCGGTGTGGTGAACAACCTCAAATTTGGCGCCGTACTGCGGATATTCGTTTTTCAGTACGGTAAAACAGTGCGGGCACTCGGTGATAATTTTGGTTACACCCTTATCTTGATACTGTTTAATGTTTTCTCTAGCCATGCGGTCAAATACGTATTCATTGCCCAGACGGCGCACGCTGTCGCCGCAGCACTTCTCATCTTTGCCGAGAATACCCCATGTAATACCCGCAGCATCCAGGATTTTAGTAATCGCCAGCGTCACCTGCTTGCTTCTGGCATCAAACGAGCCGAAACAGCCGACATAGAATAGATATTCCGTTTTACCGGCTTCAAACGGCTTGGCATTGACTTCGGTAGCCCATTTCGCGCGGTCTGCCGGGGCGATACCCCAGGGATTGCTGCGCTGTTCCATATTTTCGAACAGGTTCAGCAGTTCCGGCGGGAATTTGGACTGCATCTGCACGAGATGTCTTCGCATTTCGATAATCTTCGGCACATGCTCAATGTAAACCGGGCATACCTCCATGCAGGCATGGCAAGTCGTGCACGCCCAGATAGCGTCCTCGGCAATACTGCCTTCTTTACCGCCGCCGATTAAAGCTAGTGTCGGTTCTTTTTTATCCAGCAGTAACGGACCGTTAGTCATTAAATTAGACTTCACATCCCGCACAATCAGGCGGGGATTCAGCGGTTTCTTGGTGAAATTCGCCGGACAGGCGTCCTGACAGTAACCGCAGACCACACAAGCATAGGTGTCCAGCAACTGTCTTTGCGTAAAATTGTCTACTCTGTTAACGCCGAAAGTCTTTGGGTCTTTCAGGTCGATGAGAGCCAGCTTGCCTTTTCTTTCCGGCAACAGCATGTCGTTAATGACTGCCGCAAACATATGGAAATACCGGGTGTAAGTAATAATAGCCAGCACCACTAGCACGAAAACCCAGTGGCTCCAGAACCAGAAATTATGCCAGGCTTCGATATTAGTCCCGTTGAAAAGATTGGATACCCAATTACTGATTGGCGGATTCGCCATCCCCAGTCCGGCCGGTGCGACTCCTGCCGCAATCTGTGTAGCAATTTTTCCGATATGTGTAATCGGATGAAGCAGCACGGTAATCAGGATTATTAGAGATTCCCAGGTACGCTGCCCTTCCAGTCTGGTAGTGCGCACGAAAAACCGGCGGATAATGCCCCACGCCGCACCGATTAAAACAAACGGCGCCACAAAATCCATTATCCAGCAGTAAACCACGTAGAATTTATTGTTTTCCATCGCCGGTAAACCGAAACCGGAAGCAATCACGATGAAAAGGAGGTAGTAAGTGACAAAGAACAGGAAACCCCAAGCCATAAACAGGTGCCCGATGCCGGCTCTGTCCTTCTTACGGATATTTTTAAATTGGCAAGTCTGCCCGATAAAGTGAAAAATAGCCCCGATCGATTTCTTCATTGACCGGTTTGTTTTTTCACCGGTACGGCCCAGAGAGATCAGTCTGGCGAGCTTGAAAAATCGCTGGAAAAAGATACCGGCCGCAAGCGCGGTCAAGCCCCAGAACAGAATATAACCGAAGACTCCGCTAACTGGTTCCATTTTTCTTAGCCTCCGGTGCGCATATCGTATTATCGGCATTAGCGGTGCTGCGTTTGATCTTGCGGAGCTCACGAATACGGTTTGTTATCCCCGGAACCACCTGGAAAAGATCTCCGACGATACCATAGGTCGCTACTTCAAAAATGGGAGCGCTCGGGTCGCGGTTGATGGCGATAATGACATCCGAGTCCTGCATGCCCACCAGATGCTGAATTGCCCCGCTGATACCACAGGCGAAATAAATCTTTGGACGCACCGTCTTTCCGGTTTGCCCTACCTGTCGTTCCACCGGCAGCCAGCCGGCTTCAATGGTAGATCTTGAACCTCCCACCACGCCACCCAATTCGTCCGCTAATTCCTGTAATATTTTAAAGTTTTCTTTAGAAAGCATTCCGCGTCCGCCGGAAACAATGACATCTGCACCGGCAATATCTACATCTCCCGCCCCTTTGCGGTCATCGATTATTTCCAGCACCTTTACCAGAATGTCCTTTTCCGCCATCGGCAGTGATTCTACTACGATTTGACCTTTGCAGGCGTTATCTTTTTGCGGTAAAGGCATGACATGGGGACGGACACTGGCCATTTGCGGCCGTGTGCGTTCTGTTTTAATCGTTGCCATAATATTGCCGCCGAACGCCGGACGCGTTTGCAGCAGCAGCCCTGTTTCATCAATGGTTAAGCCGGTGCAATCTGCGGTCAGGCCGGTTGAAAGCTCGGTCGCCACCGCTCCGGCTAAATCCCGGCCTAAACCGGTCGCCCCGATGAGCACAATCTCCGGTTTGTACTTATTGACTAAATAACACACTGCTTTTTGATACGGTTCGGTGCGGTAATCTTTAAATGTCGGGGAATCAATTAAATACGACTTTGTTGCGCCGAAAGCAAAAGAGTCCTGACAGAGTTCTTTGACATTATTACCGATAACCATGGAACAGAGTTCCACATTGCGGGTTTTAGCCAGTCCGACGCCGACCCCCAGCAATTCCCATGAAACTTCCGCGGGGATGCCGTCGCTCTGCTCCACAAAGACCCATACGCCTTTGTATTCTTTCAACTTTGCCGCAAGTTTTAACTGTGCTTCATCTAGCGGCAGAACCTCCGGTACGGCGGGTTTCTCTGTCGTTTTCTGCTTGGCTAGTTCATCCAGAATTTTCTGTTCTTCCGGGGTGAAATAAATCTCAATTGCTTCTGCCGGACAAATTCGCAGGCAGCGGCGGCAGCCGGTGCATTTCTCTAAATTGATTACCGGTTCGCCCTTATCATTCATCTCGACAGCGTCAGTCTTACACTCGCTCTGGCAGCGGCCTCCGCAAGCAATACACTTGCCAGGAATTAAGCGCGCATGGCCGAGTGGTCGTTTTACTTTTTTCTTTTCTTCTTCCGCCATCGAAAATCCCTATCTATAAATTACAACGATATGATATCTTTACCGACCAGTTTATCTATCAGCAAATTCGCGGTATCACCCGGTTTATTGACACCGTCGCCGATAATCTCACCTTTGGCTCTTTCCGGGGAGAAGATGCGGCGCACCTGAGTCGCCGAACCCTTCAGGCCAATAACGTTTTCATCGAGTTTTAGAGTCTTGTTATCCCAGATTGTGACCTCGGCGGTTTCTGCCGCCAGACGCATCGGTACGGTGGGATAACGCGGATGGTTGATTTCCCTGACTACAGTCAGCATTACGGGCATAGAGGCTTCCACTATTTCATGCCGGCCTTCCAGTTTACGCCGGACAATTACTTTTTTGGTTTTCAGGTCGACACTTTGAATATGGTCAACCAATGTCAGCTGCGCATACTTCAAACGGCTGGCAATGCCGGGTCCAACCTGCGCAGTGTCACCGTCAATGGTTTGTTTACCGCAAATCACCAGCGCTACTTCTTCCTGCTGGTTGAGTTGCCTGATAGTTTCTGCCAGCACCTGGCTGGTTGCCAATGTATCTGCTCCGCCAAAAACACGGTCACTTAGCAGCACCGCTTTATCCGCGCCGACTGCCAATGCTTTTTTAAGCGTAATAACTGTATTCGGCGGTCCCATGGAAATAACTATGACATGGAAGCCGTACTTGTCCTTCAGCCTCAAACTCTCTTCGAGAGCGTGAGTATCAAAAGGATTCATAATAAAGGGCACACCTTCTCTAATGAGCGTGCCCGTATTCGGGTCGATTTTAACCTGAGTCGTATCCGGTACCTGTTTTATACAGGCGACAACTAACACTTCTAAAGCTTCTTTTTATGTAAAATTATTTAAATATTCGGTTAATTAAAGAAAACGTTGCTGAAAAACGACTCAGCAACATCCTTTTATTAGAATACCATGATTTTTGTAATTTGTCACTATTTATTTACCCATCAAAAATTTATCGATATCAGCCGCAGCGCGCTTACCGGCACCCATGGCGCTGATGACTGTCGCCGCCCCGGTCACAATATCGCCGCCGGCCCAGACTTTATCTTTCACAGTCTTGCCGGTAGATTCGTCAGCCACGACTGTGCCATGACTCGTCGTTTTTAATCCTTCTGTAGTTGAAGCAATCAGTGGATTAGGGGTAGTACCTAATGCTACCACGACTGTATCGATTTTCATGATGAATTCGCTGCCCTTCTTGACAATCGGTCGTCTTCTACCGCTGGCATCCGGTTCACCCAACTCCATCTCAACACACTCCATGGAGCTAACCCAACCCTTGCCGTCATCGAGGAATTTAATGGGATTGGTGAGAAATTTAAAAATGATGCCTTCTTCCATGGCATTTTCCACTTCTTCGCGACGGGCAGGTAATTCCGCCTCAGACCGGCGGTAAACAATATATACTTCTTCTGCGCCTAATCTGAGCGCACAGCGGGCGCCATCCATCGCGACATTACCGCCGCCAATGACCGCAACTTTTTTGCCAACTCTCATGGGGGTATCATAATTCGGGAAAAGATACGCTTTCATTAAGTTCGTGCGGGTCAACCATTCATTCGCGGAATAAATACCATTGACATTCTCGCCGGGGATATTTAAGAACATTGGCAAACCGGCGCCGGTACCGAGAAAAACAGCATCATAACCGTTGTTTAAAAGTTCATCGATGGTATCGCATTTGCCGACCACCGCATCCAACACCAAGTCCGCACCCAGCGATTTTACAAAGTTTACTTCATTCTGCACAATTTCTTTCGGCAGTCTAAACTCAGGGATACCGTACATCAGCACCCCGCCACCGACATGTAATGCTTCAAATATCGTCACCCCGTGGCCTTTCTTAACCAGGTCTGCCGCAGCCGTTAAGCCGGCCGGACCGGAGCCAATCACCGCTACTTTCTTTCCCGTTAATGGAGGTAACGGCGCTCCGGGTGGCATCGCTGCCTTATTCTGTCTCTCCCAATCGGCTACATAGCGCTCCAAACGTCCGATGGCCACCGGGGCTTTTTGTTTCAATAGCGTACATTTACCTTCACACTGAGATTCCTGGGGACAAACACGCCCGCAGATTCCCGGCAAAGCATTTTTGTCCTTGAGAGCAATGACAGCGTCTGCCATTTTACCTTCACGTAGCGCTTTAATGAATTCCGGGATATCCACATTAACAGGACAGCCCTCGACACAAGGGCGTTTCGGGCATTGAATACATCGACTGGCTTCTTCTGCCGCCATTTCCGGAGTATAACCAAGTGCAACTTCTTTGAAATTTTTAGCACGAATTGCGGCTTCCTGCCGCGGCATCTGGACTCGATTTAAATTAAGCTTAGCGATAGTAATCCTCCGTGTTTAAGTCAGGAATGTTTGCCGCACTGGCACTGCCAGTTTTCCATGGCTTGTTTTTCTTCCTCTAGATAAGTACGTTGCCGGGCGGCCAGTAAATCCCAATCTACCTGATGCGCATCGAAATCAGGCCCGTCCACGCAGGCGAACTTGGTTTGCCCGCCGACTACTACCCGGCAGCACCCGCACATGCCGGTACCGTCGACCATAATCGGGTTCAAGCTGACGATTGTTTTCACACCAAACGGCTGGGTTGTCCGCGCGCAGAATTTCATCATCACGCTCGGTCCGATGGCCACTACCAGATTTACTTTCTCGCCGCTCTCCAGAATTTCTTTCAGAGGTTCCGTAACCAGTCCTTTACGGCCGTAAGTGCCGTCATCCGTAGTCACGATTAACTTATCGCTGACGTTGCGCAGTTCATCCTCCCAAAAAATCAGTTCTTTGTTGCGGGCTCCGAGGATGGAAATAACTTTGTTACCTGCCTGCTTCATAGCTCGTGCGATGGGCGTTACCGGAGCCACCGCGAAACCGCCGGCGACACAGACAACCGTACCGTAGTTTTCAATGTGTGTCGGTAAACCCAGCGGCCCGGTCAAACTCATTATCGAATCACCGGTCTTCAACAGACCCAGCTCGCGGGTAGTCTTGCCGACTTCCATAAAGACAATGGTTACAGTGCCGGCTTTGATATCGCTATCGGCGATGGTTAACGGAATGCGTTCGCCCCTCTCATCCTTCGTCAGGACGACAAACTGGCCGGCTTTGGCTTTGCGGGCGATGCGTGGGGCATCGAACTTGAAAAGATGGATATTGGGAACCAGAGTTTTCGCAGTTAGTATTTTGTACAGTTTATTTACCCCAAAATTCGGTCAGTCTTATACCGCATTTCCACAACCACTCACTTGACCGAGATTTCTTTTTTTATTATTCAGTATTTTCCTATCTGGCGTCAAATAATAGTAATAAGCATATTTGATTAGGTTTTGGCAGGTTACGCTTAAACATCTACGGTACTAATCAATTAGTTAATGGCTTATATAGTTGTTTCTCGTCTCCAAAGAGTATATTATAGCAATATTAGCAGTTTTCGCGTGCCCTTCGCGGCAAATTTTGAGGTGACAAAATGGAAATCGAACTGGTCCATATCGGTTTTAATAATATGCTGGCAATGAACCGGGTGATTGCCATCGCCTCCCCGAACTCAGCGCCAACCAAGCGCACGGTGCAGGACGGTAGAACCAAAGGTCTGCTGATTGACATGACCAACGGCCGGCGCACCAAAGCCGTCATTATCGCCGATAGCGGACATGTCATTCTAGCAGCGTTAGCTCCCGACACCATTGCCGGCCGACTGCAAACAGGTTCTCCCAAACCAACCCCGGAGGAAGAATAGCCGTCGATGAGTGAAACATCACCTGATAATAATACCGGCCCGGAACTTGTAAGAAAGCCTGCATTGATTGTATTGTCCGGTCCATCTGGCGTGGGGAAAGACGCTGTTCTGCATTATCTGAAAAAATCCAGCCCTTCGTTTAAATTTGTGACCACTATGACTACCCGTTCACGTCGTCCCAATGAAAAAGACAATGTTGACTATCACTTTGTCGGCAAAGATGAGTTCGAGAAATTATTAAAAAACAATGAACTCCTCGAATCGGCTTGTGTCTATGGCAATTGGTATGGTTCCCCCAAAGAACCCATCCGGCAGGCTTTAAAACAAGGCTACGATGTAATGGTCAAAGTCGATGTCCAGGGCGCGGCAACCATCAAGAAATTAGCGCCTCAGGCAATATTTATCTTTATGATGCCCCCATCGATTGATGAACTTACTTCTCGACTGACGCAACGCTATACCGAATCACGAGAATCTCTGGTAACGCGTTTGCAAGCCGCACAAAATGAAATGGAACAGATTTCTAACTTCGATTATGTTGTGGTCAATCCTCGTAACCAGATAGAAAGCGCCGTCAATGAGATTAGGGCAATTATCACCGCTGAAAAATGCCGCGTCCAACAAAGAGAGATCAACCTACTGTAATTCTTTCGTATCTCCCTCCCTAATAGGGAGGGACTGAAGGGAGAGTTTATACGCGCATTTACTCGCCACCCTGAGATTGCTTCGTGTACTTAGATAAACTTGCAATGACAAATGAGTCACGATGTGGATTCTGGCCTTCGCCAGAATGGACTGAATTTGGTTCAAAACAAAATACCATGTAACTTGCCTATAGCGTTATAAAAAGATAAACTAAGTAATCATGAAGATAATACGTTTTTCTCTAGGCAAAAAGACCGGCTACGGTATACTCGAAAACAAAACTATTAAAGCTATTCAAGGGAATCCCTTCCGGGGTATTAAGTATTCCGGAGTCTTCCACAAACTCAGCGAAGTCAAGCTCCTGGCTCCCTGTGTCCCCGCCAAAATAGTTTGCTTGGGCGTTAATTATCGCAGCCACGCCGGAGAAATGAATACGCAATTACCGCCATCACCATTAATCTTTTTAAAACCGCCAACGGCAATCATCGGGCATGAGGACACGATTATCTATCCGGAAATGTCGAAGCGGGTTGATTACGAGGGAGAACTGGGCGTCGTGATGAAGAGAAAAGCCAGCCATGTCTCTCCTCAAAAAGCCTTGAACTGTGTATTGGGCTACACCTGTTTTAACGATGTTACTGCGCGCGACTTACAGAAGCTGGACGGACAATGGACGCGCGGTAAGAGCTTTGATACCTTTGCCCCCTTTGGTCCCTGTATTGAAACCGAAATTGACCCGGCAAATATTCCAATCGAGACTTATCTCAACGGCGAATTAAAGCAGAAAAGTAACACCGCTGAGCTCATCTTTCCCGTAAACGAAATCATCAGCTTCATTTCGCGCGTGATGACCCTTTTGCCGGGCGATATTATTGCTACCGGCACCCCGGGCGGCATCGGACCGATGAACCCGGGCGATATAATTGAGATCAAAATCGCGCCGATTGGCGTTTTAAGAAACTACGTAGTTAAGCCTTAGGCTGGGGAATAAAAAATCCCTTTACTTCCTGCTTGGTCAGATAGATGATTGACATCACTCCGATGACTGTGCCGATGGGGAACGAGCATAAACTTAAGCCGCTATGCACAATTGCAGTAATCCTTCCCCATTCTTTACCCATTAACAACCCGATACCGGCAATGATTGCAATTACCAGATAGCAAAAGAGTACTAGGATTGCTACACTCAAACCGAAGACGGCCCCCACCATAGGCAGATTTCCAGTCCTCCCCATCATTCCATTATAATACCCATCGTAGGGCATCCAGTTGTTCCAGTTTCCCAGAACGGCAGGGATGGCGAAAACGGCAATAGCCGCAATACCAATGAATGAGACAAAAGCAGTAATGAACTCCCATATAGCAATAAGCACTAACAAATCAGGCTTTTTCATTTCTTAAACTCCTCAATTATTATGGCAATTTTATGCTTTTGGGAGATATTATGTCAAAGTGCCGATAAATTGACGAAATTACTCTCAATAAGGATGTGCGAAAAAAAGAACCACCCGCAGATTGTCATTCCCGCGAAGGCGGGAATCCACCGGTTATTATGGATGCCGTGTCGAACACGGAATTGGTCTACTTAATAGCACATGTTAGGGCAGCCGTACATTCGCCACCAGCGGTCTGGTAATGACAAACCTCTCCGGATAGTCGTTACGGCTTAGCCAATCCAGCGCCTTTTTGGTATCGCTGGCAACACGCGATTTATCGTTATGCTTGACGCGGTACTTAAAAAGCCAGTAAGTGAATTGCTTCAGTTCGCTGAGACTAATCGATCGGAGGCGGCGGTAACGTTTCTCTTTGCGGAACTGCTCCAGTAACACCGGCTGGGCTTCGCCATAAATCCGCCGAAAAGCCTCAGCCGCTGTAACATCGTCTTTGACTAAAGCGGATAGTACGCGTTCTTTACGTACTTCATCTTTGACGGCCAGTAATAGCGCTTCTTCAACTGTCACACCGTAATAATAGTTCAAATACTGTTTGTATTTGACCGGACCAATCAATTCCTGAAACTGTTCTTTGGTGATATTCAGCGGCGGCTTGCCTTTCAATATAAAATCTGATTTTTCTTTCTCCGGCAGCAAATCATCAACCGCTTCACATAGCCGTTCTGCCAGCAGCTGCCAGTCAAAAGCAGTCCCTTCAATCAAATATAGGTAATGACGGCCGTGAAATGTTTCTTCAGGTGAGTTCCACTGCCCGACAGCTTCCAGCAAACCTTCATACCAATGTTTTCCGGAGGCGATTGCGCTACGGAAATGACGGATTGCCTCATCATCAAGCGAAGTCAATTCGCTTGATGTTTTGTTGCTTATGGATTTACTCACCGGTATTCCCCCCGATTTCGGCTTTCAATTTCTCATAAAACTGAAGTTTGCCGGTATCGAGCATCTCAATAATTTTCTTTTCGATCGCTTCACCCACACCTGGAATTTCTCTCAGCTTATTTTCTTTCGCCAGTTGGGACAAGTCAACCGTTAATTTCTCAATTTCTTCCGCCACTTTCCCGTAGGCCCGAATCTTGAACCAGTTCTCTTTTTTCTTCTCTAGAAGGCCGGCAATCCCCATGAATACAGCGGCAATTTCGAGGTTCGTCATTATCATTGTCCGCAGCAATGTTTGTATTTCTTACCGCTGCCGCAGGGGCAGGGGTCGTTTCTTCCGATTTTCTTACCCTCGATTTTCTCCGCCTGTTTGCCGATGTCGCCGCCGCGGCTGGCGTTAGCAACCTTAGCCATCGGTGAGGCTGTCTGTTTTGGCGGCGGTCCCTTGGAAACATTAAGATTAAAGATGTTGTGCACCAGGTCGTGACGAACACCTTCCATCATCCCATCAAAAAGTTCGTGCCCCTCGTTCTTGTAAACCGCCAGTGGGTCTCGCTGGGCAACCGCATGTAACCCCACGCCCTGCCTCATATTATCCATATTCGTCAGGTGCTCTACCCAATAGTTATCGATGACACGTAACATTAAAATGCGTTCCAACGCGCGCATCCCTTCCGCGCCTAATTCCGTCTCCCTCTTTTCGTAGAGAGCTTCGGCTTGTTGCATCAACCGGTCTTGAATCTCATGGGGCTTGAGTTCTGCCAGCGATTCGGCATTGATATCTTTAGGCAGCGGCATGATGGTACCCACCTCGCTCACCAGCGCACCCAAATTGCCGTCGCTGGATTCACCGGTGTGACTGGCGATTATTCCTGCCACTTCCTCTTTGACCATGGAGAGAACATTTGTTTTAAGGTCAGCGCCGCTCAATATTTTACGCCGTTCGCCATAAATGATTTTACGTTGATTATTGACCACATCATCATATTCCACCAGATGTTTACGCAAGTCAAAATGGTAACCTTCTACTCTTACCTGAGCTCCCTCGATTGTCTTATTGACGATGGAGTTTTCAATCGGGACGTCCTCACCCAAACCAGCCCATTCCATAAATTTACCGACACGGTCGCCGCCGAACCGCCGCATGATATCGTCTTCCAGAGAAACAAAAAATCTAGTGCTGCCGGGGTCGCCTTGACGCCCGGCTCTGCCGCGTAACTGGTTATCGATGCGCCGTGCTTCGTGACGCTCCGTGCCAATGATATGCAAACCGCCACTGGCAATCACCGCATCATGCTCTTTCTGCCATTCTTGCGGGTTTCGTGCTTCCGGTTTACCGCCCAGAATAATATCAACGCCGCGGCCTGCCATGTTGGTGGCTACCGTGACGGCCCCTAATCTGCCTGCCTGCGCTACGATATAAGCTTCTTTTTCGTGGAGTTTAGCATTCAAAACCTCATGCTTGATGCCTTTCCGCTTCATCATGTCGCTTAGGACTTCGGACTTTTCTACGGAAACCGTGCCAATCAGAATCGGGCGGCCTTCTTTGTGCAGTTCTTCTACTTCTTTGACCACCTGATTGAATTTGGCTTTCTCGTTCTTGTAGATTTTATCGATCGCATCCTGCCGCGCCATTGGTTTATTAGTGGGAATCTCTACAACTTCCAGTTTGTAAATCTTGTGGAACTCTTCTGCTTCAGTTACAGCGGTACCGGTCATGCCGGACAGCTTCTGGTACATGCGGAAATAATTCTGAAAAGTAACTGTGGCATAGGTGCGGGTCTCTTCTTCTACATGGACACGCTCTCCGTTCGCGACTTCTTTGGCTTCCAGAGCCTGATGCAAACCATCGGAATACCGGCGTCCGTGCATCATACGTCCGGTAAATTCATCGACAATAACCACTTTCCCGTTATTGATGACATATTCGGTATTTTTTTTATAAAGTTCGTTGGCAATAATTGCCTGACGCACGTAATGCTCCCACTTCGATTGGAATTCATGGACTGTATCGACATTGAGCTTGTTTTGTGCTTTGCTGACCCCTTCCGCGGTCAGTCTGACGCCGTGGTTTTTCTCATCCACCAGATAATCAAAACCTTCATCAATATCCGTGCCCTTTTGTTTTGCTTCGGTTTCTTCTTTTTCGGTGATTATTTTTCCGGTCAGATGGCGCGCAACCTTATCTGCCATACTATATTTCTGCAGCGTGCCTTCGGCAGCCGGGCCGCTGATAATGAGCGGGGTTCTTGCTTCGTCAATTAGGATATTGTCCACTTCATCTACGATGGCATAATTCAAATCACGTTGTACGCACTGTTTCAGATCTACAACCATGTTATCGCGCAGATAGTCAAAGCCGAACTCATTATTAGTGCCGTACGTGATATCTGCCAGATATGCCTCCTGACGGGTAATCGGCCGGAAATGTTTCCAGGGGTCATCTTCTTTGCCGGTATCATAGGAAGGGTCAAAAATAAAGGAAACTCCGCCGGAAGACCCAGATGTCTGCTGTCCCTGAATACTTGATACGCTCATACCGAGCATATGATAAATCGGCCCCATCCAGTAAGGGTCGCGTTTAGAAAGATAATCATTGACCGTAACCAGGTGCACGCCTCTGCCTGCCAGCGCATTTAAATAAAGCGCCAATGTGGCCACCAGCGTTTTACCTTCACCCGTTTTCATTTCTGCGATTTTACCCTGATGCAGTACCATGCCGCCCAATAGCTGTACATCAAAATGTCGCAGCTTGGTGGTGCGTTTTGACGCTTCTCTTACCGCCGCAAAAGCTTCCGGTATCAGGTTATCCAGCGCATTGCTCTGTACTTTCCAGAGCTCCTTTTCAATCTGTTCAAGTCTCTCCTGTGCCTGCTTTGCCGCCAACTCTCCGCTTTCTGAAGTAAATTTATCCGTTGCTGCAGCAACACGCTGCTTCGCGTCTTGTAATTCCTGTTTTAGTACCTCTACATGCTTTTGCACATCAGCGGTAGCATTGGACAGCCTGTCTTTAAACTCTTGCGTCTTGGCTTTAAGCTCATCGTCGGTAAGTTTCTCGTACTCGGGCTCAAGCCCGTTGATTCTGTCTACCAACGGCTGTAATTTCTTGAGCGCTTTTTCATTTGAATCGACTAAATTACCCAGCCATTTAAACATATTTTCCCTCTTTGAATAAGGCTTGATTCTTGATTATTGTTTATTGAATCTTGATTATTTCGTTTTATGATTCCTGTTCAAACATCGCACCTACGGATAGGCCCGTATGTATACGATGT
>Ga0182027_10006732_pt1 | contig 17121 bp, 16 predicted proteins | sample 712E1DmetaG_FD_121300 | JGI IMG/M metagenome (GOLD analysis project Ga0182027, IMG submission 121300) | Permafrost microbial communities from Stordalen Mire, Sweden - 712E1D metaG (Illumina Assembly) | ecosystem: Environmental > Terrestrial > Soil > Wetlands > Permafrost | place: Sweden... | reverse complement strand
TTTCACACCGGTGAGACCGGTCACCTGGACAGGAGATTCGACGCTGGTGCTGCCCATAGTCGATACTCCGCCGTGGCTGCCGTTTCCCATCTCGCCAAATTGATCGTAGCCAAAAGCCCAAACTGTGCCATCCGATTTGACGATCAGACTATAACTATTACCCGCAGCAACAGCAACAACCCCGGTAAGGCCTGTCACCTGGATGGGGGTATGACTGTCCGTTTCAGTGCCGTTGCCGAATTGGCCGTCATCGTTGTAGCCCCAGGCCCAAATTGTGCCGTCTGAAGCAAGCGCCAAGCTGTGAGCAGCTCCTGCGGTGACCGCAATTACTTTTGTAAGGCCACTCACCTGGGCAGGAACGTTGCCGCTGACAGTAGTGCCAATGCCCAACTCTCCGAAGGTATTATTTCCCCAGGACCAGACCGTGCCGTCTGACTTAAGTGCCAGACTAAAGCCGCCGCCGGCACTGATGGCAGTTACACCGGTTAAGCCGGTCACCTCAACGGGGCTGGTGCTCTGGTCGTTGCTGCCATTCCCCAGTTCACCATAGGTATTATCACCCCAGGCCCAAACAGTGCCATCCGACTTGAGGGCCATAGCGTGGGTTTGTCCAACGGCAATCGCGGTAACGCCGGTGAGCTTATTGACCTGAACGGGGACATTACTGCTCGCGGTAGTTCCGTTGCCTAATTCCCCCAAACCGTTGTTACCCCAGGCCCAAGCTGTACCGTCTGACTTAAGCGCCATTGTTGAGTTCTGACCTGCAGCAACGCTGATTACTCCGGTCAGACCGCTAACCTGGACGGGAACGTTAGTATCGGTGATGGCCCCATTCCCTAATACGCCGGAAACATTAGATCCCCAAGCCCAGGGAGTGCCGGGAGTAGTGTTAGTGTATACGATGATCGGACCCGAAGATGAGGTAGTAGTTTTTGCAGTCCCGGAACCCGAACAGCCAACCAGATTCAAAATAATCGCAAATATAATAAAGACAGCACCAACCTCGGTGATATATTTTTTCATTATGCATCTCCTTCAGACTTAATAGCTATATACGAATTCCATGTCCATTTAAGGATATTCATGCCAATGAATATCCATTTGCTACAGGGTACGTAATAAGTTATGATATTTGATATCTAACTGTAAAATTTATGGTCAGTATACTATCAGTATGATACTTTGTCAACTACCCGCCAATATAAAACAGGCTTATTCCCCGAAACAAATTAGCCGGATAACAGCGAAACCGAATGTCATAGGATACCAGTATCGGCACAAAGGAACAACGGGAGTGTATTTTCAAAGTATTTTTTTAAAATAAATTAAACAGAGGAGCAACCGGATGACAGCAATCAAGCGCGTATTTCAGGTTAATGGAGAGCCGTTTTATCCCATCGGCAGACACCGTATATACATGGCGGGATATCATGTACGCGATGATTCAGAAATCGAGGCAAATTTTAAAGCGTCAAAATTATGTGATGCCAACACGGTATGTCATGCCATTTTTTGGGATCAACTGGAACCTGAAGAAGGAAAGTTCGATTTCTCCAGTATCGACACAACCATCTCTCTCGCCCGGAAATACGATCTAAAATTAATCTTTCTTTGGTTTGCTACCTGGAAAAACGGGGTGATGGATTATGCCCCTGAATATATGAAAGCCGACCCCCGCAAATATAAGAGGGTGATCGGGCCCTCCGGCAACAGTATCTGGGTACTGACTTCCCATTGCAAGGCGAACCTTGAAACAGATAAAAGAGCGTTTGCCGCTTTGTGCAAACACCTGAAATCAGTGGACGGGAAAGAGCAAACGGTTATCGCCTTGCAGGTGGAAAACGAGCCTGGGATTTGCGGCAGCGACCGCGACTACGGGCCGGAAGCTCAAGCCGAATATAACCATCCGGTACCGGCTAAGTTAATTACCGCAATGAAAAAAGCCGGTAAAGGCAAAGTGTACGAAATCTGGCAGAAAGCCGGCGGCGGCAAAGAAACCGGGATCTGGCCCGAGTTGTTCGGATGGGAAGGCGGCGAGATAATGACGGCCCTGAGCATCGCATCATTCATTAACGAAGTTGCCAAGGCGGGAAAGAAGGTCTACAACATTCCGATGTTCATTAATGTCGCTTTAGGCGCCCTGGGGATTCCGGGTGAACGTTACTCTTCGGGGGCAGCCGTGGCGAAAACCATAGATATCTATACCTGGTTCGCGCCTTATCTGGACCTGTTCGCGCCAGATAATTTCGGGGCGGATAACAGGACCCATGAACTGGCGAACGCGCCGTTTGCCACGGAGAGCAACCCGCTATTAATCGTGGAATCTCATCCTAACCTGAATGGGATGTTCGATGACATTGCTAATTTCAACGCCATCGGTTATTTTGTACACTACGACCAAGACAAGGATGGTGTAATTCCACAGGAACACGCCAGGAGGGTTTTACTGACGCGCAGCGTGGCAGCGGCTGTTCCGCTTTTACTCAAATATCAGGGGACCGGTAAAATCCAAGCCGTCAACGAACCTCCGGTGCGCAGCATCCGCGGCCGGGCAACTCAGGACATGGACCTGGACGGATATTGGGCGACCATTATGTTCGGGGACGGGCATTTGAAAGAAATGGCAAATGAGTCAGGTACCGGATTGGTAATTCAGGCAAACAAACACGAGTTTTACCTGGTCGGTTTTAACTTCCGGTTTATGCTGCGGCCCAAACCGACGCTGGAAAATATGCAGTTTACGTTGCACGGCCACGATATGGATCACCCCAGCTACATCAATTTTGTGCTGCGGGTGGATGAGGGGCGTTTCAATAAAAAAGGAAAATTCATCTCGGAGCGCCGGATCAATGGTGATGATTTACGCGGCGGTATCTGGTGCGCGACCGACGACAACCTCATCAGGATACTTACCTGCGACTAACAAATTAGTATATTATGTAAAGAGGCCGGGGGATCCCGGCCTCTTTTTTTGAGTATTATTTTTTCTTAAAGACGTTTCAGGAACTTTTTTGCTGACAAACCTGCACAAACCGGGCGAAAGAACGGTCGTAAGTTTTTTCCACGTCGGCCGGGAAAAAACAAGCGGGTATTTGCTGCCTTTGACGATGATGTTCGACGCATTCACAGCACTTACCCCGGCGTTTACAGTTATAGGTGCAGGTACAATTTACCTTATTGGCTTCGAGAGAACATTCTAACATTTCCATATTTGCTCCGTTAAAAATTCCACAAGGGTTAATGCCCCAGGCTCTTTTTCAATTTGCCGTCGATCCAGAAGCGCGACAGATAGAAGCTGGCCATAACAGGGCCGCCGCCGTTCATCCAGATTGAATGAGCCTGACTGTTATACCCTTTAAACCAGGGCTGATAGAGCGCGTACCCCTGAGGCTGAAGAGTGGAGATGGCAAAATGCTGGCGGAGGGCGCGTTCGTTCGCTTCTTTTAGCAATTGCCGCAATTCGTCCTCACCCGCCGCGGTACCTGCTTTCTGAAAAAGACTATTAGTAACCGGGTCAAAGCGGAATTTTCCAATCTGTCTTTGCGGTTCATAGGAGTGACCAAACGGCCCGTAAGGACGATAAATCAACTGGTCATGTTTGTGTTCTTTTTCCACAAAAGCAATCCATTCTTCAGGGTCTTTTTTCCGAATCTCCAAATCAATACCGATATTCGTAAAATAGAATTTGATTATCTGCAGCATATTCATATCTGCGGCAGTGTTGGCAATGACATTGGTTTTAAACCCATGCAAATAACCGGCATCGGCCAGAAGCTGCCGGGCAGTTACCGGATTGTAAGCGTATTCATCTTTGAGGTCCTGAGGCCATTCCTCATATGGGAAACCCCACCCTTTCATGGTTCTTGACGTGATCGTCGCCGGATAGGGATCCACAAGGCCGCCATAGTACGATTTGGCGATGGCCGGCAGGTCGAGAGCCATCTGCATGGCTCTACGGACCAGGATATCGCTAAAAGGCGCAGCCTCAAGCCTCATCTCCAGACTGGGAGGAGGCGCTATACCGGCCGGGATCTGCAGGATTTCGGGATTTGTTTTTTTCATTGCGTGCGCAGGCACGGGCGAAAGGACAAACATCACATCCAATTTTCCGGCGCGCATCAATTCCAGTGCATCAGTTTCTTCGGGGATGATCAGATACCTGACACCATCCACATAAGGAAGCTTATTTTGCGGATGACGTTCATCATATCCCCAATAATTGGGGTTTTTAACCAGGGATGCAGACTTATGGGGAATGAAATCCTTGAGAATAAACGGCCCGGTGCCGATGGCATGATGCCAGTCAGAGACGTCTCCCCATTGCTGCACGGCATCGGAGTTTTCCATACATTGGGCAAGGCTAAAATTATACAGCGTCCACAATACAGACGCCTGATTGGCGGTTTTAAATTGAAAGACAATAGTATAGCGGTCGGCGGCCGTGACCGAAATCAGATCCGGGAAGGCGTTAACATTAACGTGATAAGGACTCGGCTTGCTAAAGTCACCGCTCGGACCGTATAACCGTTTAAAGTGAAATACCACGTCATCAGCGGTGAACTCGCGGCCGTTTGCGGGGGGAATGTCCTGCCAGTGCACCCCTTTACGCAAATGCACCACGTGGGTGTGAGGCCCGGTAAACTCCCAGCTTTCCGCCAGGAGGCCTTTCTTCACCTGAGGGGGATGCCAGCCCAATTGGGTATCCCAGGCTGACGGATCCAGCTTCCAATCATCACAGGCCAACCTTTCCATCCAGGCGCCCTGTATGCTGCAAAGATTCGATTCGTCAAAATACGGGTCGAAATTCTGGATGTTACGATTAGCCCTAATGGTAATTTCACCGCCGTATTGCGGGGCGCCGAGCTTATCCCACCATTTTCCGGTATTATTATCCAACTTAAATCCTTTTTACGGTTACGAACAAATTAACGTGCGAATACACGGGCAGAAAAGACTGTCACGGAACCGCATGAACGATAATAATACTAATATTACCACGTTCCGGTGTCATTCAGGCACGTAATTTGCAGAAAGAGGATTATATTGAAGTAACTATGCGTCAAATTATTTCGTAGTCGTAGTGCTTTCCAACAGAGTCATGATGTCTGAAGGATTGATTAAATCCTGAATCGAGAGCCAAGAGTTCGCCGAGCTTATTTGAACGTTGTTTAGCAGAGCTTTGGCGATGGGATCTTGATTCGTCGTTTTTTGCGATGAGATAAGACTGTCGGCAGAGTTTTTAGCACTTTGTAACGAACCTGTGTCAGGGAAGTGGGCATCGATACGGAAACTTAAACTTAAATTCGGCTGGTCAAAAGCAAAACCGATATAATCTGCATCCTGTAAGGATTGAAGTGAGGATGTATTCTCTTCGGCGCTATCTTTTCCGGTTTGATTGAGAAAGCTGTTAACGGCAACAGAGGCACCAACAATCAAGGCCGGGTTAAGACGGTTTAGCGTGCTGATGACGTTCCCGCTTAAGGCGGGCTGACTTCCCCGGCTGACGTCAATAACGTCCTGCACCGCCTTTAATGAGCCGAAGACGAACTGGTTTTTACTTAAAAACCCGATAACAGACTGGTCCTGTGCTTCAGTGTAAATGGTGAACCCTTGATAAACGGAAGTAGTCAGGGTTTGCTGCGTCTGCTGTTTAATTTTGGCGATTGAAGTTGTTTCGTTGAAGTTACCGGAAGCAATTATACCATTATAGGTATTTTGTGTCCGGTCGTCTGATTCGATATCGGCGAAGAAAACCGCCGTAGAAACCCCGGAGAGATCCAATCCGGTTTTGAGTAAAATCTGACTGACGGCGGCGTCTTCAGTTTGCGGCCAAGACGTATTATTTTGGGCCAATCCGGAATAAACACCCTGCAAAACCATATCGCTGAGTATTTGCCCGACTTCCACTTCGACTACGGTATTGGCAGTTTGAGGAACCAACGCGACCCCGGAATTTCCTGCCCCGGTACAAGAGATTAACAACGGCAGGATAAGCAATAAAACCAGACTTAAAGCGAATAATTTCTTTCTCATAATTTCACTCCCCAGAAAGGCTGACGGTAGTATCACTTCGGTATAAAAAACTATTATCTCACCGGCCATAAATTCGACGGAAGTTCAAATTCCCCTTAAATCTATCATATACCCGACGGAAAACCTTTGCTACGAAAACTACGTCATTTTACTATAATCAAGAAAATAATTGAAATGATAGCGAATCATATACCAAAATGTCAGGCGGGGCAAGCAGGAACCAATTAATCTGTTTTTTTGTTTTTATTAAATCGCAATCCTAAAGACGGAATGATGGCGAACAATGTAATGATACCCAGGATAAAACAGGCATGATCGATTGCCCTTAGAAAAATGGGGCCTTCATTGGAACTCAGAAGCTGAGAACTACCAACTATCTGCGAAAGTTTGGCGTACGGCATTACCAATGTCATCAGCAGTAAAGAAAAGGGCACACTGAAAACATTACCTGTTTGGTTAAGGGTCATTCTAATTCCATTTGCGATGCCACGTTTTTCGGGGGAAACGGAACCCATGACCGCACTGGAATTGGGCGGAAAGAAAAGAGCCATTCCAAATCCGAATAATACTAAACTTCCCAGTACGGCGCCGTAGCTCGAACCTTTGCTAAAAGAGGCAAACCAGAACAATGCGGAAGCGTTAAGGAATAATCCCAGACAACTTAGAACTTTGGCGCCGTATTTATCAGAAAGTTTTCCGCTCAAGGGGCTAATGGCGAAGATTATGATTTCCATCGGGATAAGTAAGAGACCAGTTTTGGCCGCGCTGTAACCTAATATCAACTGCAAGTATAAAGATCTTAAAAAGGGACCACAACTGAAGGCGATTGCATTCAGAAAACCGGCGATGTTACCGAGGGCAAATTGCCTGATCTTGAAAAGAGTTAAGTCAAGCGTCGGGAATTTTTGTCTGAGCTCGACAAATATCACGGCGACAAAAACTGCAGCTCCGACACCAAAGATAACCAGATTACGTATTGAAAGCGGGTCTCCGATGGTCAGGGCAAGCAGAATAGTAGCGAGGCCGACGCAATATAAGATCGAACCGGCAAAATCAAATTTTTGGCCGACGGGTTTGCGGCTGATTTCCTTCAAATTCAAATATCCCCAGATGGTCCCGAAAATTCCTATCGGTATGTTGAGCCAGAATATTGATTGCCACCCAAAATAGGTAATCATCACTCCGCCGAGTGTATAGCCGGCAATCGCCCCCAGATTCACTGCCATGACATTGATACCAAGACCCATACCAAGTTCGTCAGAAGGGAACGCATCGGTGATAATCGCCCCACCGTTGGCATATAGTAATGCCGCCCCCGCGCCCTGAAGAAATCTGAACCCGACTAATTCCGCACCGGTTTTTGATAAAGCACAAAGCAGTGAACCGACGGTGAAGATGGCAAAACCAAGGTTGTAAAGCCTGACCCTTCCGTACAGATCGGCTAAACGGCCGAGAAGGACCAGAAGTATCGTCATCATCAGCGTGTAGCCGGTAATAATCCAGATACCATGAACCAGAGTCGCATGCAATTGCTGTAAAATAGTCGGCAACCCGATAACCACGATGGTTAAATCCAGATTCGCCATGAAAGTGCCCAAACAGGTGACTGATAAGGCTGTCCATTTGTATTCCGCTTTCCGTTTCATCACAAACAAATACCTGAAATTAGTTTTTTTAACTTAACAACGGGAAATTTTTAATACTTAAAATGGTGTTACCGGATTATGGGTACAGGGAAATATTTGATAATAAAAATCGTAGATTTATGAATAGATTCAAGAGCTTAGAATGAGGGAACATGTACTAAGTATAGTACGTTTTTTGCGATATTTACAAAACCGGTTTGATGTCCCGATTACTTTTTAGGCAGGTAAAATAACGGGTTGCCCTGACCGAATGCGTTGATTGTGGTGCCGGTGATCGCCCTACTCCCGGCGGAGAGGCATTCGCATACCCCGATGGTGTTGCAATTCTATTGTTAAGAGACAAACTAAAAGATCAGACATAGACGTGAAAAGTTTGATTTCCTAGCGATATTCTACCACTAAACAATGATTAAACAAATCAGCAGGTTTTAGTTTTGGGAACAATATGTTCAATGATTCCAGCCCCGACTACAACTTCATCCCGATAAAACACCGCGGTCTGACCGGGCGTGACGGCTGATTGCGGTTCTTTCAGGGTAACCTGAACATGCCCATTATCAAGCGGTATGACTAGACATTCTGTTTCTTTATGTGCTGAGCGGATTTTAACATTCATTTCGAGGGGCTGATTTAAATCCCCAATGGCAATCCAATTCAGATTGGAAACGATGAATTGGTCACTAAATAAGTCTTCTTTATTACCAACGATGACAATGTTTTTAACGGGGTCTAACGCAGTGACATATAGCGCATCCTGTGCCGATAAACCTAATCCTTTGCGTTGACCGATAGTATAAAATTGCATCCCTTTGTGCTGTCCCAATAAATTTCCCGCTTTGTCCATAATTGGTCCTGTATTAGATTCGGTCTTGAATAAAGAAGTATAATCCCCGCAAACAAAATTCTGGCTTTCGGGTTTAGCCGCAATATCCAGCTTGAAACGGTTGGCCATCGCCCTTACTTCTATTTTGGTATATTGCCCTAACGGAAATATTAGCTGAGCGAGTTGTTTTTGAGAGAGAAACGACAGAAAATATGACTGGTCTTTAGTGAAATCCTTTGCCTTCTTAAGTAAATAGCGGCGTTCTTTTTCGTCATATTCAATTCCGGCATAATGACCGCTGGCAATGTAATCAAAGACAAGCCCGCTCCGGCGCGCTTTTTCGATCAGCGCTCCGAATTTGATGTTTGGATTACATCTGACACAGGGATTTGGCGTCCTGCCTGATAAATACTCACGGGAAAAATAATCTAAAACTTCGGACTGATACTCACCGGTAAGATCCAAAACATTAAACGGAATATCGAGTTGCTGTGCAACACGGCGGGCATCCTCGATATCTTCTTCCTCTCCGGGACCGTAACAACCGTGATGAACAGAGACTTCCGAAGAAGTTTGACCGCTCCAGATTTTCATCGTCACTCCGGTGACATTATAACCTTGTTCTTTGAGCAGGGCGGCGGCGACAGACGAATCCACCCCGCCGCTCATTGTGATTAATACTTTTTTCATGATATGTTTAAGTCGCAACCGGCCTCATCCGCCTTCAAAAACGGGGATTATCATAACTTTATCTCCCTTTTTGAGTTTAACATCTTTGTTCTCGAAGGGATTAATAAGTTGCCCATTCACCGCCAACACTCCCGGGTTGGCCGTGAGATTCAATTCCACAATCAATTGACCGACAGTTTTGTCTTCCGTGATTTCTATCTCATTCATTCCGATTCTTCTTCCGAATTTGCGTGTTGAGTTTTATGTAATTTACGCAGCGCATCTGTATTTTTATCCGGGTTTTTAGCCAGATAATCATCAATTGCCGAGCTTAAAGCTTCCTCAGCCAGTACGGAGCAATGCATTTTCACCGCAGGGAGCCCGCCCAAAGCTTCGGCTACAGCCTTGTTAGAAATTTTTAAAGCTTCCTCCAGACTCATGCCTTTTACCATTTCCGTGACCATCGAACTGGTGGCAATAGCTGCCCCGCAGCCGAACGTCTTGAATTTAACATCGGTAATGATATTGTCTTTGACCTTAATGTAAATCTCCATAATATCACCGCAAACAGGGTTTCCGACATGTCCGGTCCCGTCAGGATTGTCCATTTCCCCGACATTCCGCGGGTTATGAAAATGATCCATTACCTTCGCACTGTACATGATAAAACCTCGTTGTTGTTTTTTATGATCTAGTTTTTATAGAGCGGTGACATCGCCCTGAGCTTAGCGACGATGCGGGGCAAGGTCTCCAGCACTTTGTCGATCTCCTCTTCAGTGGTCCATTTACCCAAGGTAAAGCGCAAGGAACCGTGGGCGTTCACCGGATCGAGGCCCAGCGCCAACAGGACATGGGACGCTTCGAGACTGGTTGAACTGCAGGCAGAACCGGTGGAAATACAAATCCCGGACATGTCCATATTGAGGCACATTGATTCGCCTTCCACAAATTCCACGCTGATATTGACATTATTCGGCAGCCGTTTCAACGGATGGCCATTGAGCTTAATATGTTCGATGTTTTTTTGAATACCCGTAATGAGCCTATCCCTGAGCCGGGTGATGCGCGCCCCTTCGGAGTTAATCTCCCGGCCGGCAAGTTCGGCGGCTTTTCCAAAACCGACAATGCCGGGCACATTCTCCGTACTTGCACGCCGGCCCCTTTCCTGGGCACCGCCATTCATAAAAGGCAATATTTTAGTGCCTTTTTTAATGTACAATAATCCGACACCTTTGGGACCGTACAACTTGTGGGCGGACATGGAAAGCAAATCCACACCGAGTTCATTAACATTAGCGGGAATATGCCCTACCGTTTGTACCGCATCGGTATGAAAATAGACGCCAGCCTCTTTAGCGACCTTGCTGATTTCGCTGATCGGCTGGATGGTGCCCACTTCATTATTCGCATGCATCACCGAAATAATGATGGTTTTTCCCGTAATTGCCTTTTTTACTTCCTGAGGGTCAACCAGACCGTAGCTATCAACCGGGAGGTAAGTAATCTTAAAATCCATTTTCCCCAGAAATTTACACGATTCCAGTACGGCATGATGTTCGATGGAGGTGGTGATGATATGATTGCCTTTGCTTTTATTTGCGAATGCGACACCTTTTAACGCAAAGTTATCGGCCTCTGTGCCGCTGCCGGTAAACACGATTTCATCATCACGGGCGCCGATGAGACGGGCAACTTTTGCCCTTGCTTCTTCGACGGCATTTTTAGCTTCCTGCCCGTATGAATAAATGGCAGAAGGATTGCCAAAAGCATCATGAAAATAAGGGAGCATTGCCTGCACAACTTCAGGGTCAGCAGGGGTAGTGGCCGCATAGTCAAGATATATCTGTTTCATTCGTTAATCAGCTCCTTTATACGCGATTTTTTACAAGGAAAACACCGGTTTGCGCAAAAACATTAGGGAAAAATTTAATTATTCGATTGCCATCAAGATAAATGGCTTTCTCTATTTCCAGATTTCTGGCTCGGCAGTAAGCTAAAAAGTCTGAAATACTCAAGAAATGCAAGTTGGGAGTATCGTACCACATATTGGGCAAGGAAAGAGTGACCGGGGTACGGCCGCCGAAAACCATTTGCAGGCGGGATTTATAATAGACGAAATTCGGAAAGCCAACAATGACTTTGGAACCGACCCGCAATGTTTCCTTCAATACATCCTCAAGTTTGACCACCTGCTGTAAACTCTGATTCAAAATCACAAAGTCGAATGATTTATCGCCGTAATCAGATAAACCTCCTTCAATATCCTGCTGTGAGACACTGAGTCCCAATGAAGCGCACTTCCGCAGTGCCTGTTCGTCGATTTCAATCCCGCTGCCCCGCACATTTTTTGTTTTCACCAGTAGATTCAGTAATTCCCCATCGCCGCAGCCGAGATCCAGCACCGACGACCCTTTTGGAATGAGGTTGAGTATGACCCGGTATTCCAATTTTACCTTTTTTATATCGATTGGTTCGGATTGATTGTTATTCATCGGATATCCTTCTCAGGAAATTCCTGATAAAATGTTCCTGCTCTTCCACTTCAACCAGAAAAGCGTCATGCCCGTAGGTGGAGTTTAATTCACAGTAGCTGACGTCTATTCGCGCCTGTTTACAGGCCCTAACAATTTCCTTGGATTGATAGGCCGGATATAACCAGTCGGACTTGAAGGCTATAACCAGAAATTTAACCGACGTTGCCGCCTTGAAGATTTTCTCCAACGAGCTGCCGTTAGTGAGGTCAAAACGGTCGATGGCCTTGGTAATATACAGATATGAATTGGCATCGAACCGTTTCACAAAATTATCCCCGCGGTACTGAAGATAACCTTCCACTTCGAAATCGGGGCTGAATTTTCTGTCCCCGTGTTCTTCCTTAACCCTGCGCCCGAATTTCTCGGCCATGGAAACGTCACTCATATAAGTAATGTGCCCGATCATGCGCGCTACCGCAAGGCCTCGCGACGGAGCGGATATTCCATAGTAATGCCCGTCTTGCCAATCCGGGTCGGACATAATTGCCTGACGTCCCACTTCGTTAAAAGCAATCTGCTGCGGGGAATGCCGGGCGGAAGTGGCGATTGGAATCGCGGTGGCGACCATCTCCGGGAAAGAAACCGTCCATTGCAGCACCTGCATACCGCCCATCGAACCTCCGGCGACACATAGCAATTTCTTAATGCCGAGACTGCGGACGAGATGAGCCTGGGCGTTGACCATATCTTTAATCGTAATCAGGGGGAAATCCAATCCGTAGGGTTTTCCGGTTTTCGGATTGATAGAAGACGGGCCGGTAGACCCCTGACATCCGCCAATGACGTTCGAGCAAATAACAAAATACTTATCAATATCGAACGCTTTGCCGCGCCCGACCATGTTATCCCACCAGCCGGGATCTTTCTCATCAGGATGAAATCCGGCAACATGGGCATTTCCTGTCAGGGCATGCAAAATCAGTATGGCGTTGGATTTATCTTTGTTCAACGTGCCATAAGTTTCATAAGCCAGTGTGACAGGCCCAAGTTTTTCGCCGGATTCCAGCGGTAATTCATCAGGAGGATTACCAAACGTAAAATATTGCGTTTCTACAAGGCCGATATCTTTTACGGTCCTTTCAATTATCTTAGCCAATTTGTGCTCTCCTTTTTGCTGCCGGGCAAAATAAAAATGTTCCCGGAATATTTTGCCGGATTACGTGAACCGGCGATCCTTTCAACCGCCTTAACCGTAAATTCAATTTCTTCGGCCAGGTTGAGGTAGCCGGGACTAAGTCTGACCGTGCCTGAGGGGAAAGTGCCGAGCGTTTTGTGGGCAACCGGCGCACATTGCAGTCCGGCTCTGACCTTAATATCAAATGCCTGATCGAGAATCGTTCCGACTTCTCCGGGCTGGTATCCTTTAATATTGAAAGAAACGACCGGAACCATCTGTGACAAATCTTTTGGCAGATATAGGGCTACACCCGAAATATCGCGCAGGCCGGCAATCAGCTTACCGGTAAAAAATATTTCATGGGCAATGATTTTGTCCAAACTTTCATCGAAGATAAATTTCAACCCTGCGCCGAGACCCGCAATGCCCACACTGTTTATTGTCCCACTCTCGTATTTATCGGGTAAAATCTCAGGTTGTTCTTCCTGTTCCGAAAAGGAGCCGGTGCCGCCTTCACGTACCGTGTCAAGATTCACGCGACTACCGATAAAAAGCACGCCGGTGCCCGGCGGGCCGAATAGACCCTTGTGCCCAGAAAAAGCGAGCAAATCGATATTTGAGGCTTCGACATCAATCGGATATTTACCGGCAGTCTGAGCCGCATCCACCATAAACGCGATATTATGCTTCCGCGCCACAAAGCCGTATTCTTCAATGGGTTGAATCACCCCGTTGACGTTGGAAGCATGAGTTACCGCAATGAGTCTGGTATCCCCGATAATCGCCGCCTCGATATCAAGGGGCGATATGAACCCTGTATCCGGCGACGGTAGGACACGGGTAACTTTGATTCCATTCTGTTCAAGCTTCCGCAGCGGGCGGACCAGCGAATTGTGTCCGATGCTATCCGTGATAACGTGGTCGCCGGGTTTGAGCAGTCCTTTCAAGCCCAGGTTTAATGCATCGGTGCAGTTGAGCGTGAATATGATACGGTTGGCTTCCGGCGCATTAATCAAACGGGCAACCAACCGTCTGGTTTCCTCAACGGCCTCCCCGGCGGCTAAAGCCATAGTGTTACTGCCGCGGCCGGGGTTGCCCCCTTTTGTCCTCAGGAAATCATCCATCGTGCGATAAACACTTTCCGGTTTCGGCCAGGACGTCGCGGCATTATCCAGATAAATCATTTATCACGCTCCGATATATTTCGCATAAAGCCCGCGGGCCAACGATTCATCGGTAGTGTTCTTTACAATCGCCCGACCATCCGGGAACACTACCATTTCCAGCGCATCGACCTTAAATTCAAGCATAAATTCGTTATGGGTGACCTTCCCGACATTTTTCAATAGGGACTCTAACTGTTCGAAAGAAACATGTTTAATTCCGGGATTTAAAACCTGCACCGCATTTTGACCGCAAAGGGATGTAGTTTTGGTGCCAAATTGAGCATCCAGAAATTCATATTTACCGCCGCAAGCGGGACAATCCGGACGACGTTTTATTTTGAAACGTTTTAATTCCGCCGTCCATACGTCTATAGAAATCAGATCCCGATTAATGCGCTCGTCACCGATTAGTATTTTCACAGCCTCTGTGCTTTGCAGCGAAGCTGTGATAAAAGGAGCCGGGGCAATGACACCGGCAGTATCGCAGGTTAAAGACATGCCGCCGCCCGAGGGATTAATGTGTACACAGCGTAAACACGGCGTTTTATCCGGGATTATGTTCATCGTCATCCCGAAGGAAGAGATCGCGCCGCCGTAGACCCAGGGAATTTTCGCCTTTAGAGCCGCATCATTAATCAAAAACCGGGTTTCCAGATTATCCAGTCCGTCCAAAATAATATCCGCACCGCGAACCATTTTTTCAATATTGGTAAAATTTACGTCTGCCACGATTCCTTCAATTTCAATTGTCGAGTTCACTTTTCGCAGATGCCGCTCGGCGGCAACCGCTTTGGGCAACCGGTTTTTTATATCATCTTCATCAAAAAGAACCTGCCGCTGGAGGTTGTGGTATTCGATGAAATCCCTGTCGATAATTCTGATTTTCCCCACACCGGCGCGTACCAGAATCGTCGCGATTACCGTGCCCAACGCACCACAACCGATAATCACCGCATTGCTTTCGGCCAATTTTATTTGCCCCTCTTTACCGATGGGGGAAAATAATATTTGTCTCGAATATCTGTCAATCACTGTCAGAAATACCCCAAATAACATTCATTACCAAATTTGAAGGCTTAAATGTAGTACATTGCGTCTTTTAATGGTTTCTTATTCTTTTGCCGGTCCACCAGGTCTTGTAAAGTTGTTGATTCCAGTACCCCGTTCATTGCCTTATTTACCTCATCCCAGATGTCCCTGGTCACGCATAATTCAGCGCGGGAGCAGAGCTTGGGATTATCAACGCACTCCACAAAACAGGTTGAACCTTCGAGAAGTTTAATAATTTGACTTAACGGGATCTGTTCAGCGGGTTTAGCCAGCGCAACGCCTCCTTTCGGACCTCTGATGCTGCGGACCATGCCGGCAGCGATTAAAGGGGTTATTAAATGCTCTAAATACTGCAGCGAAATTTGCTGTCTTTCTGCAATATCCTTAAGCGATACAGGTGACTCCGCCTGATGTAACGCTAAATCCAGCAATGCCCGCGTTCCATATCGTGCTCTGGTAGACAGTTTCATTCTGTTTTACCTCCCAACAGTATTACTTTGGATAATGTAGACTATTTTAATCTACATAATAAAGATTAACACACCGGAAAAACCGATGTCAACCGTCATTTGAGCGTCTCCTTTCATATCAGACTAATGCTGAGATTTTTTGTTTCACGGTATAATTAAGAAAGGGGAGTCAGAATAATGGCAAAATTACCGGTGCGATGTCCATTTAACGGTAGATTATGTATTTAATCACCCTTTATCGGGGCAGGCATTACTATTTATGCAACTGCGAACATTACAGGGGTTACATTAAGCCGAATACCAAAATAAATACAGACGCCCAACGTGAAGCGGTGGATTTTAAAAAGATAAAAGGGTTATTAGACCCCTGTTCCACAACATCCAATACAGCGGATGAAAATGAACTCAAAATAAAATTAAAACTTTTCGATGTGGAAAACAGCAAAGAAACCATTTACGACCTTAAAGACGCTAAAACATGGACATGGGATGACCCTACGATTATGCGCGTTATCGCCGGGACCCATGTCAATTCCTGGGAAAAACTGTTGGAAATTGCCAGATATTCGGAAGAAAAAGGCCTACGGGAATTGGCCATTCGCGAGGCCCCCAAATTTATGCTCCTGACCGGAGGGTGACCACAGATAAATTAAAACCTATCCGCTTATAAGTCTGAGTCAGTTTTTTGTCCGGATGGCCTTTTCTTTTTACTCTGCCTGCGGACATAAATGATTTCGGCCATGATGCTGACCGCGATTTCTTCGGGGGTATCCATGGCGATAGGGACACCGATAGGGGCGTGAATCCGTTTCAGGGCTTCCTCAGAAACTCCTGCTTTGAGCAAATTGGTAAAAACTGTTTTAACTTTCTTTTTACTGCCCAGCAAACCGATATAATATGCTTTGGTTTTCAGGGACTCAATCAGCGCCCGCTGGTCTTCCAGATGGCCGCGGCAGGCGATAACCAGATATGAAACCTTATTGATGTTTAATTTGGAAATGATATCGCCGGGATCTTCGATAACGATACTATCCACGTCAGGGAAGCGTTCGGCGTTAGCATAAGCTGGACGATCATCAACAACAGTTACGCGAAAGCCGGTTATTTTAGCGATTTTGGCGACCGCAAATCCGATATGCCCGGCACCCAGGATGTAAACTGTCGGTTGGGGTAATATCGGTTCGATGGATACTTGCATAGTACCACCGCAGATGAGGCCTTCCGGTGTGTCTTCACGGCCCGTCATGTCGAAGTCAAGTATTTGAGGAACTTCTTCCTTTATTACTTTCATGGCGACTTCCCAAACGCTGGCCTCGGAGCAGCCGCCGCCAATCGAACCCAAAATAGTGCCGTCATTTCTGACCAGCATCTTCGAGCCTTCGGGCCGGGGCGTAGAGCCCTTAACCCGGATAATACTGGCCAGTGCACAAACATCACCTTTATTCTTAATCCGGACTATTTCTTCATAAATGTCTTCCATATGCTTTTTTCCTGATAATTATTACGATAAATCTCTTAATATTAATACCGGGATTCTATCGTTATACTAGATTAACATTATTATAATAGTCAACTATTGACAAGGTCAAAATTTCGTGTTATTCTACTAAATA
>Ga0182027_10006729_pt1 | contig 17125 bp, 14 predicted proteins | sample 712E1DmetaG_FD_121300 | JGI IMG/M metagenome (GOLD analysis project Ga0182027, IMG submission 121300) | Permafrost microbial communities from Stordalen Mire, Sweden - 712E1D metaG (Illumina Assembly) | ecosystem: Environmental > Terrestrial > Soil > Wetlands > Permafrost | place: Sweden... | reverse complement strand
CCCCCGACCCCAGTTTCGTTGTTTGGCGTCAGGCTTTGCCATCTGCCCGATTGCATCGTGTTCGATTCTGCCGACGTCATAAACGTCGACGACGTCGCAAAAAAAACTACCAGATTCTTTGTCACCTATTTGGGCATCCCGTCGCCCACGATTCTCACTCCGGCCGGCGACAAGAGCGTCCCCGGCGCCGCGCAGCTTCTGGTCGGCCTTGATGGCGGCCTCGATGACGACATCGTGCTGGCTGCTCCCGGGGCCCCGTTTGAATTGCCTGTGGCGCCGGTAGGAACAAGTGTGCCTGTGCAAGATCAGAGCTGGATCTCATTTTTACGGTGTGGCAGTACCACCGGCGCTGGCGCGGAGATTGCTTTCGATCTGGGCCTGTGGGACAGCGCTACGGCGGCTGCCCCGACGCCAACGGATCCGAGCACTCAGACCCTCGTCTATGACCCAACTGTCGGGCCCTTCGGCTCCGCGGCATGGAAGGTCACGACGACTCCGACGCCCGGCGCGACCAACACGTTCACACCATAATAGAGGCAGCGTGGAAGACACGGACCCCAAGCGCTGGCTCAGACGGCTTCATCGCGCGCGGCCGCAGTCGCAACTGCTCCCCGTTGGCCAGATGATTTTCAGCGTCGGCGTCGTGGGAGAGCTTCTGCGCGTACCCTTGAACACCCTGCTCGCCGGGAGGTGGTCGCCGCTCGCCCTGGTGTTGCTCGTCAACGCCTTTCGCCTGAGTATCCTGGCCGGAGTGGGGCTCTATTTCTGGGGGAGGCATCGCACCCGCCGGGCGCGAGCGGTGGCCGGCGATCGCGGCCAAGACCCGTAGAATAGGCAACAATTGCCCGTCAGTGCCGATATCGACCATACTGGCAATACCGGCCACGATACGGCCGAAAGAGGATGTGCAGATGGGTATCGGCGAAACCAAGAAAATTGCCGCGGAATACTACATCCATCAGGGACGCGAGACCGTTCAGGTTGCACAGGAAAACCGGACCCTGGCGAGCAAGATCGACACGACGCCGGATCACTTGCTGACCGACGACGAGCTCATCGCGTACATGCAGAAGCCCAAGGTCGATATCTTGCCGAATCCGCAAAAAGGCAATGTGGACCGTTCGGCCATCTTAAACGAGTACAAGACCTTTCTGGCCGGCAAGATCCCGCAGTCGGTTTCCGCGTACCACAGCTATGATCAGACCGTGGCGGCCCTGAAAAACTACGCCAAGACGTATCCGGATCTTTGCAAGTTGGTTTCGATTGGCAAGACGTACGAGGGCCGAGATATCTACGCGCTGTGTGTCAGCTCCGGAACAAAGGGCGATACGTCCAAGAAACCCGGCGTGGTCATCAACGGCCTGCACCATGCGCGGGAGTGGGCGACCAACGAGGTCGTCCTCAAGACGGCTGATGTGTTGCTGACAGGCTACGCCAAAGATCCGAAGATGAAGGAGCGCGTCAACAAGGGCGAGATCTGGCTGGTGCCCCTGGTCAATCCCGATGGCTACGTCTATAGCCAGACCAAATCGAGCATGTGGCGCAAGAACCGCCGGCCCGTCACCACGACCTCGTGTGATGAAAAGAGCGGCGTGTGCCGCACCGATGTCAAAGCCATCGGCGTCGATCCCAACCGCAATTATTATGACGGCGATCCGGCCCACCTCTGGCTCTACCGCCCAGACGGCAGCAGACCGGATGTGCCCAAAGACACTCCCTGCAGCACCGACGACGACTTTTCTTCGACCAGCGACGATCCCCAGGATGACACCTATCGTGGGCTGGACAGTATGCGCGAGGCCGAGGTCACCGCTATGATGAAGCTCGAGTGGCAGGAGCACCACAACATGGTGGGCGTGCTCGATTTTCATTCGGCGGCAGGCCAGGTGCTGACGCCGATGAGCGAGGTTTACGACAACATTTCCGAAAAAGCCGCGTATGACGCCCTCGGTCAGAAGATGGCCGCGGCCGCGGGGGACTCGTATCAGGTTCTACGCTCCGCGGACCTCTATCCGTGCTCGGGCGCTTCGCAGGACTTTCAGTACCTGCACGGGCTGTTTACCTACACGGTCGAGCTCGCGGGCAGCTTTCAGCCGAGCGGGTCGGCTCTGAAGCAGAATATCGAAGACGGCAAAAACATGAGCCTGGTCTTCATCGATGACCGGCTCGGCGTGAAAACCAAGCCGAACGTTTGACGGCCCTACTGTTTTTTTTCAGACTTTCTTTTCCGGGTTCTTGGCGCTCAGGGCCTGGACCAGCTCATTGTAGATATCGTGAAACTCGTCCTTCTTACGGATCGGCCGCGATTCGATGGTTCCAGTCGCACGATAGGTCTCCAGCTGCTTCTTGATCACGTAGAGCGGTCCAGCGATCCGATGTGTGACGATGATGCCCCAGATGACCAGCGCGCCGAAGATCAACGCGACAAAGCCGACGAGAAGCAAGCGCATGTGCTCATTGCGGCTCAGGAGCTTGGTCTTGGCGTCGATGCTGGTCTGGGCGGTACGTCCTTCGGTGTCGAAACGGGCGTGCAGCTCGTCGGCTTCTTTGGCCGTCGTCTCGGGCATGTTCAACAGCAATACCGCGACGTCCTCTGAGGCGCTGCGCAGCTCCTGATCGGCCTTGATGGAGGCCTTGATGAGGACATCGTGCTCGTCCAGCGCGGTCCAGAGCCAGGTCGAAAAGGCTGTGGCGATGAGTCCCCCGGTCAGGGCGATGAGGAGCGTCCAGCGCAGTTGAAAACGGGGATTGATGAGGTACGTGCGTCTTTTGATGGCGGCCATGCTCAACCCTCCAGCGTATGGGCGCATAGTGCTCCCAGATATTGCTCTGCATGGCAAGGGCTGATGTAAAGTCCCTTACATCAGGATCCCTGCGATACAGGCCGAAAGGAAGTTGGCCAACGTGCCCGCCAGCATGGCGCGTACGCCCAGCCGGGCCAGATCGCCGCGTCGCTCGGGCACCAGGGCGCCGATGCCGCCCAGTTGAATCGCAATGCTCGAGAAGTTGGCAAATCCGCACAAGGCAAAGGTGGCGATGAGCTTGGCTTTGGTCGAGATCACGGTGATCTGTCCCAGATCCAGAAACGCGACGAACTCGTTCAGGACCATGCGCTTGCCGAGCAGCGCGCCGATCATCCCGGCCTCGCCCCACGGCACGCCCATCAGGAAGGCGAAGGGACGGAAGATCCAACCCAGGATGGTCTCGAGATTGGTGCCAATCGTCCCGGTCAGAATGCCGTTTACCAGGGCCACCAGGGCAATAAAGGCGACGAGCATGGCTCCGACATTGAACGCCAGATGCATGCCGTCGCCGGCACCGCGCGCGGCCGCATCGAGCACATTCGCGTCATGCGTCGGCACCTCGATCTTGACGGCAGCGCTGGTTTCCGGGGTCTCGGTTTCGGGCTCGAGGATCTTGGCCAGCATGATCGCGCCGGGGGCCGTCATGATGACCGCCGTCAATAGGTGTACGATGTCCACATGAGCAACCTGTACGTAGGCTACCATGATGCTGCCCGAGACGTGCGCCATGCCCGCGGTCATGATGACCATGAGCTCGCTGATCGTCATGCGCGCGAGAAACGGCCGGATCGTCAGAGGGGCTTCGGTCTGACCCATGACGATGGAGGCGGCGACGCTGACACTCTCGGCGCCGGAGACTTTGAGGAAGCGGCTGATGGCCCGGGCGGCTGCGCCTACGACCCACTGCATGACGCCGAAGTAATAGAGAATCGCAAAGATGCTGGCGATAAACAGAATGGTCGGCAGCACCACGAACGCAAAGACCATCCCGATCGAGCCGACCTGACTGCCCGCGTTCATCACCGGCACGCCAGTCTGACCGGCCAGCGGGCCGAAGACAAACGTGGCGCCGACATTGGCATAGCCCATCAAGTTTTGGACCACGGTGCGCATCTGCGCGAACGCTGAGGCCACCAGGTTGCCACGCAACAGACCGAGCGCGATCACCCCGAAGATCGTCCAGTTCAAAGGTTTGTTGTCGAGCTTGGCGAAGCGTTTGAGCAGCAGGGGCACGAACATGAGCGCGGCGACGGCCCAACCGGTTCCTGGCGGAAACGGGATGAGGCTCAACGAGTCGGCGACCCACTCGCCCTTGAGGACCATGATGGCAAAAATCCATTGCAGAGCCAGGCCCCAGAAGACCGTTTTCCTGTGAATAGCGCGGCGATTGTGCGACAGGAGCCACGCAATGAGCAGAAACGTAAAGATGCCGGCAAAGCCCACCAGTCTTTCCATGACCTAGCCTTACGCAAAAAACTTGCGCGTGTCGACGATGAGCCGCAAGATTGCGAACGTGAGCCTATTTTCAGACGTCCAAGAAGCGGTTACGTATGTACGTGAAGCGACCTCCGTCGTGCCCCGGGTCGGTGTGATCCTGGGCTCGGGCCTGGGCGCTTTCGCCGAAAAAATTTCCGACCGCAAGGTCATGCCATATGCCAAAGTGCCCTACTTTCCCCAGAGCACGGTCGCCGGGCATGCGGGTGAGTTGGTGATCGGCACCATCGAGGGCGTGCCGTGCGCGGTCATGAGCGGCCGTGTGCACTTCTACGAGGGCCACGGCATGGATCGGGTGACCTTTCCGGTACGCGTGTTGGCCGGCCTCGGCATCAAGACCCTGGTCGTCACCAATGCGGCGGGTGGCATTAACGCCAAGTTTGCGGCCGGCGACATCATGGTGATTACCGATCAGATCAATCTGACCGGGCACAACCCGCTGCGGGGCCCCAACGACGAACGTCAGGGACCGCGGTTTCCCGACATGACGCGAGTCTATGAGCCCGAGTGCCAGAAGATGCTGCACGAGGCGGCCGGTGAGCTCAAGCTGAAGGTCCAAGAAGGCGTCTATGTCGGTTTGGCGGGGCCGTCCTACGAGACGCCCGCCGAAATCCGCATGCTCGGCCGCATGGGTGCAGACGCAGTGGGCATGTCCACAGTGGCCGAAGTGATCGTGGCGGCCCACGCCGGTCTCAGGTGCGCGGGCCTGAGCGTCATCACCAATCTCGCCGCCGGGTTGTCGGGCGAGAAGTTGTCGCACGAAGAGGTGAAACAGATCGGCGCGCGCGTGCAGAAACATCTGATCCCGCTGTTGACCAAAGCGGTGGTGAAATTAGGATGAAGCTGACAGCCAAGCAGAAGGAGTTGGTGGCCGCGGCCGCTGCGGCGCGGCAGCGGGCCTATGCCCCGTATTCCCACTTTGCCGTGGGTGCGGCGCTGCGCCTGAGTGACGGCAGCATCGTGACGGGGGTCAACGTCGAGAATGTCTCTTACGGTCTGACTATCTGCGCCGAGCGCAATGCGATCGGGGCGGCCGTGCTGGCCGGTTTCGGCCCCGGAGACGTGGTCGAGATCGCCGTGGCGGCGCAGGCTGAAAAACACGTTTCTCCTTGCGGCGCCTGCCGTCAGGTCCTTGCCGAGCTCTCGCTTGCCGAGGCGCCGGTCCTCATGCATCGCCTGCCGGATGGCGACACCGATATCTCCAAGCTCTCCGATTTGCTCCCCAAATCGTTCGACAGCTCGAGTCTGCCGAAAAAACGCTGAGCGCGTATGGCCTTGTTGCCCCGCACGTCACCCAAGCGTTGTTCTCCAGCCCGCAAGTCCCCGACCGGCCGCACCGATGGTGCTCTGGTGATCCAGGGTGGTCGGATCATCACTGTCGATGACCAGAATACCATCGGCCTTCTCGACCTGCGCATCGAGGACGGTCGCATAACGCAAATCGGTGAGCGCCTTTCGACCCGCGGCGTGCGGCAGGTGATCGACGCCCGGAATCTGGTGGTAATGCCCGGCTTTGTTCAGGCGCACATCCATCTGTGCCAGACCTTGTGCCGTGCCCAGGCCGAGTCCATGGGCCTTTTGGATTGGCTGCGCGAACGGGTTTGGCCGATGGAAGGCGCTCTGGCCCCCGACGACCTGCGGGCGGCGGCGCGCCTCGCTCTGGCGGAATTGCTCTTGTCCGGCACGACCTCGATTCTGGACATGGGCACGGTGCGTCACACCGACGTGCTTTTCGAGCAGGCGCGGGATCTCGGCATCCGCTACACCGGCGGCAAGGCCATCATGGATCGCGGCCAGGGCTACCCGGCAGGCTTGCGCGAGACGACCCAGCAAGCCCTGGCAGAAAGCGAGAGGCTGTGCCGGGCGTGGCACGGAACCGAAAACGGTCGTCTGCGTTATGCGTTTTCGCCGCGCTTCGGATTGTCGTGCACCGATGAGGCGATCCGCACCTGCGTGGCTTTGGCCCGTCAGACCGGCGCGTTGCTGCACTCGCATGCGGCAGAGAGCTCCGAAGAAGTGGACTTGATCCGCGAGCGTACGGGGACGAGCTATGTGGAGTACCTGCATCAGTTGGGATTTACCGGACCCGATGTGGTTTTGGCACATGGCGTTTGGCTCAGCGCCTCCGAGCGCTCGATACTGCATGCGACCGGCACGCACATCGTTCACTGTCCGTCGGCCAACTTGAAGCTGGCGAGCGGCATCGCGCGGGTCGACGAGCTGATGGCCGACGGCATTCACGTCGCGCTGGGTGCAGATGGCGCGGCCTGCAACAATTCTCTGGATGCGTTTATGGAGATGCGCCTGGCCGCGCTGCTGCACAAAGTGCGCGGTGGACCGGCGGCCATTGATGCCGGCCAGGCTCTGCGTCTGGCCACCCGCGCGGGAGCCGAGGCCCTGGGCTTGAGCGACACCGGCCAAATCGGCGTGGGCAAATGGGCCGATCTGCAACTGCTGGATCTGAACAAGCCCCACGTGTTTCCTGACAACGGGGATCTAGTCGCCCGCATCGTCTATTCGGCGCGGCCGAGCGACGTCCACACGGTCATGGTCGCAGGCAAAACGCTCGTCAAAGACGGTCAACTCGTCGACAAGAACATTGGTTCGATCTTGCGCGAGGCGTCTGAGGCTGCCGGCCGCGTTCTTTCCCGAATCTGAACACTGGTTTGCGCGGTCAGCCGACGGACCCGCGCGCAGCACCTCGACGCGCAGATCCGCGCCTTCACGCTCGCGCCAGGCCGTGTTGTCTCCTTTTCATTGCGGCAGCCTCGGGTGTATACTGGCGAGGGTGGCGTTACGAACAGAAAACCTCGCAGCTAGAGACTTGGTGGAGGCACGCTGATGCGCTGGGTAGGCGAACGATTGGAAAGCGCGTATGTGGTGCCCTTTGTGAGGGGATCGACTGCCCCAGCTCCGAGTCCTGGGCCGCAAGGCGTGCAAGCAAACTCCGGGGCGACGCCCCAAAGCGACGCCACGCCAGCTCGCACCCAGGCAGAAAACGAAAGTCTCTCTCGCGCTGCGCGCAGCCGTGCTGCGCCGATGTCGTCTGACGGGGCGCGTGCTTCTATGGCGCCGGGCAGCGTCTTGGCGCTACAGTTGGGCGCCGTGCCTGGCCTGGTCGCGCCCGACGGCAAGTTCTTTCCTGAGACTGTGGATCCAGATCAGCGGCTTCGCGAGCTGTGCAAGCTCTCCGACGACCCGGCACCCTTCGCCAAAGTGACTAGCCCAGTCGTGTTGCGCAATATCACGGAAAAGCTGCGCGCTTGGCACAATGAGGTTCCCACCGGCAGCATGGAAAGCGTTCCGGGGAGCTGCTGGCTGAAACTACGTTCGATACAGCTCGTGCTCATGCAGCAGGTCGCTGTGCGCGCGCATGAGCTCGGCAAGAGCTCGATTTGCCAAGGGCTGATCGAGCAATGTCAGCAGGCCATCGCTGAAGAGCCCAGCGTACCCTTGCGGGCCTTTGCCCGCGCGAGTCTGGACACATTCATCCTCGCAGGCAGTCTTCCCGGTGACGTAACCGGGGTCTCGGCTCCGCCGCGCCCTCCCTATGAGGCTTGGGGCAAGCGAATACGTGCCATTCGCTTCATCGACGACAGTGATAGTCCGCTCGCCGACAACATCGAGCACTTCGAAAAGCTCGGTTTTTCCCACGTGGTCAACTCGGATGGGTCGCACACCTTCCTGCTCAGTCGCCCCGGCGCAAAGAGGGAGCTCGAGATCACGATTCCTACCGACCCGGGGCGCATCGGTGATAACGCCTACAAGTTCGCTGAGGAAGTTGGCAAGCCCGGCTACGATATGGTCGAATTCAGCGGTTCTAGCGGCGAAGGCTGTTTCGCCAGGGACATTCTTGCCAGAGATGTACGCGACGCCACGGGCCAGTTGCTCGCGGTCTACCATTGTTGGAGCAATTCGAACCGCAGCGTGCTCGCCGCGAATCGGCCAGGCCTACAGTACCTGTGCACGCAGTATTTGACCGGAGACGACTACGACTTCGTCATGCAGAAGCACCTTTACGAAGGGCTGATCCAGGAAAAGGACTGGACCGAAATCCGCGCTCCGGCCGTGGCCGAGCTGGAAAAGAGCTTCCCCCCTGACGGCACGACAATCGAACCGGGCCAGTGGCAGACTCACTTTCTCATGCCTAATGGCCTCGGGCAAAAAACGGACGAGCACCAGAGTTTCGGACGCTGGCCGGACGTTCGCGAGGTACATAACCTTTTTTTCGCGCCGACGCGATGTCTCGACGTACCGGCCTTTGTTTTGCCGCCTGTCCAAGACTTGAGCTGGATCACGACGGTTTTTGATAAACAGCCGTTCGCCCAGTCGCTTGCTGCGCGCGCAGGCATTGCGCAGCCCTTGCGCTTGCGCTTTGTGGGCCATTTCTCTCCGAATCCGGGTGACGAGAGGATGTTTCGCTTTGCCCGCGAGCAAGACGGCACGGTGAGTGTCGCCCTTTCATCGAGATACGCGCAGACGTTCGTCTACAGCTCCCTGCCCCTAGAGCTCGGTGCCTGGCTCAGCGGTCAGGAGACAGCATTCGGGTCCGCCGTGCCAAGCGGTGCCAAGGAGCGCGACCAGGCCGCTGCGGCCCTTCTTCTGTATGCGCCGTACCGATCCCCGGTCGGTGAATGGGAGCTTTTGTCCCGCTACGGCCTGAGTGACGTCGATATCGAGGCTGTTTCTGCGATTGCCTCGCGAGGTGGACCCTCGGCCCTCGGCGAGGTAAAAGACCTCGTGCGGCGGAGCCCAGGGCCTGGCTCGATTTCCGCGCCAATCAATAGCTACCTGCCCGTCTCGCTGCCACACGATCTGCAGCTACCCGCACGGAATGAGCGGCTGGATCTCGATGCCATCGATGTACAGGCGCTCGCCCGCCGGCTCGGGCTGGTGACGCAAGGAGAATCGGCATTTTTTTCTTCGCGCACAGAATTATTTTCTCAATGCCCAACGCTCCTCATAGAGCGCGAGGGCTGGCGCCGCCTCGTGGGCCTGAAAATCGACCGGGTTGGCAACGTGCAAGACGCGTGGCAGATGCCCGAGCACTGCGCCCGAAGCGTGGATGAGCTGATGACCCGTCAGCTCGATGCCCTTGAGCGGCAGGGTGCTGGACTTGACGCCGGCTTGGCCAAGTCAAAGTATCAAGAGGAGCGCCGACACGGTCAGGCGCCTGTTGCTGCGATGTCGGCAGCGCTGCGGGCGCAACGCCCCACCAACGGATGGCCGGAGATTGTGCAGCATGCCGTCAAAGATTGGCAGTCGGGCACGAGGGAAATGCCGCTATTGTCGAAGGACGAGCTTCACCAGCTCATCTCCGCATTGGAGAGCAACTGAGTCACTTGGCCTCGTCGCACTGAGCGCCGCCAAAAAACCAACCATTCGGCAGGAAATCAAGCGATATATTCGCACGAGTGACTACGACACCGGCACCACATGGGGCTGGTATCCGAGCAAACTGCCTGACGTGTGCCGGTATCTCGGACTTCGGCTGAACCACCATGATGCTTGATTGCCGGGCGGGCACAACAGGGAGTCGCTCGGCCCTTGCCGTCTGCGCAAAACCTGTGTAGAGCGGGTTCGAATCAAACCCGTCCACAAGGAGTAAAGCAATGGCGGTCAAAGTTGGAATCAATGGTTTTGGGCGAATCGGACGCCAGGTCGTACGGATCATGGCCGGCAGGCCCGAGGAGTTTCAGGTCGTTGCGATCAACGATCTGTTCGATGCCGACATGCTGGCTTACATGCTCAAATACGACTCCACGCAAGGGCGCTTTGAAGGCAAGGTCGCCGCGCAGGGCTCGACGATGATCGTGAACGGCCGCGAGATCCCGATCCTGGCCGAAAAAGATCCGACCAAGCTGCCATGGGGCAAGATGGGCGTGGACGTGGTCCTGGAGTCGACGGGCAAGTTCACCTCCAGGGCGACCGAAGGCAAAGCCGGCTACGACAGCCACCTGCAAGCCGGTGCCAAGCGCGTCCTGCTGTCCGCGCCGGCCAAAGACAAGCCGGATGCCACCATCGTGCTGGGTGTCAACGACGACATGCTCAGCGCCAGTCATAAATGCATCTCCAACGCCTCGTGCACAACCAACTCCCTGGCGCCGGTCGCCAAGGTGCTGCATGAGAAAATCGGCATCGTCAAAGGCTTGATGACGACGATCCATGCCTACACAAACGACCAGGCGATTCTGGACATGCCCTATAAGGACAAGCGTCGTGGCCGCGCGGCGGCCCTGAACATCGTGCCGTCGACGACCGGCGCCGCCAAGGCGTTGGGCGAAGTCATCCCGGCTCTAAAAGGCAAAATGCACGGCTATTCTCTGCGCGTGCCGGTTCCCACGGGCTCGATCACCGATCTGACTTTCTTGGCGGCCAAGAAGACCAGCGCCGAAGAGATCAACGGCTTTGTCAAGGCGGCTGCCGAAGGTCCGATGAAGGGCCTGCTCGAGTTCTCGACGGATCCGATTGTGTCCTCGGACATCGTCGGCAACTCGCACAGCTCGATCTTCGACTCGACCAACACCATGGTCATGGACGGCGACATGGTCAAAGTGACCATGTGGTACGACAACGAGTGGGGCTATTCCTGCCGCACCGTGGATCTGATCGAGCGCCTGGCGAAGCTGAAGTAGCTGCCTAACGTAGAATCTCGACTCTTTCGAGCACCACCGGCTGCTTGGGCCGGTCGCGGCCGTCGCAAGGCATCCGGGCGATCTTGCGTACGATTTCTATGCCTTCGGTCACCTGGCCGAAGATGGCGTGCTTGCCGTCCAGGTGGGGGGTCGGCACCTCGGTGATGAAGAACTGAGAGCCGTTGGTTCCCGGGCCCGCGTTTGCCATCGAGAGCATGCCAGGCTTGTCGTGCCGCAGGCCCTTGGCGAACTCGTCGGGAAACTGGTAGCCGGGGCCGCCCGTGCCCCAGTCAGGCCGATCAGCGCGGGTCTTTGGGTCGCCGATCTGCACCATGAAATCGGGGATGACGCGGTGGAACTTGATGCCGTCGTAGAAGCGCACGCCCTTCTGGTTTTGCCCGCTCAAGGGGTCCAGCCATTCGATCGTGCCTTCGGCCAGGCCGACGAAGTTGCCTACGGTCTGGGGTGCGCGGTCGGCAAAGAGCTCGACCTTGATGTCACCGAGGTTGGTGTGCAGCAACGCGTGCAGGGGCGACTTGACCGGCGGAAAGGTGGGGGGGGACCTGTCTGACATCTTGGGTTAGCTCCTTGCCAGCGCTTTTGGCGCAAGGCATAAAGTGGTGTTCCTATAGAAAAACGAAATCAGGCCGCAACGCAACAGTGGCGGGACGTAAAGTGCAAGCATGATCGAGCGTTCAGGACTCTATTTCGCGCCTATTGCGCAGGGCTACGATGATTTTGTGGCCGCACAGCAACGCCTGGGCGCGGTCAAGGTCGAGGTGACCTCGACCGGCGCAATCCTGGAAAGCCACAACCTGCGGCTGCGGCTTCGGCGCGCGCATCAGGCCGACGAGGCCAAAGAATGCATGCGGGCGGTCTATTTCGATCTGTTGATTCTCGATTGCCGCGACCTGGGTACCGGCATTGCCGACGCGGCGGTGGCCAACATTGCGGCGGTCAGTCTGCTGGACGCCTTGCGCTCCGAAGGCGATGCCGAGCTGCGTTTTTCTTTCTCTCGCGCCGTGGCCCTGGTCGGCTGCGCCGACACGGAAGTCGTCGATCGCCTCATCTTTGCTCTGGGCGAGCGACGCGTGGGGGCGTGTCTGCACGACCTGTCCCTGTTGACCGGAGCCAGCCCCCCAGCTCAGGCCAAGGCTCGGCTGGCCGAACAGTTCTGGACTTTCTGCGACTCCGCTTTGACGCAGAGACGGCCTGGCAAGAAATCGATCAATCTCGCCGGCGGTGGCATCAGCGCCATCTATTACGAGCTCGGCGTGATCAAGTGTCTCGAAGACGCGTGTGACTGTGACTTGCGCGACTTCGACATGTTCTTCGGCATCAGCGCCGGCGCCTTCGTTGCGGCCGGCCTCGCCAATGGATTTCACATCGACGAGCTCATCGCCAACATCGGCGACGTGGGCGGTGCGTGGCCGCACCAATTTCGCCTGCGCTGGCGCAATCTCAACATCGGCGAGCTGCCGCGCCGGCTGGGTCATGTGCAGAAAAACCTCGCGCAGTATCTGGTGCGTACGCTGCGAGGCCAGGCCGATTTCAGCGTGTCCACGATTGTCGGTACCTATGCTTCGCTCCTGGGTCCGATGTTCGACAACGCCGAGATCGAAAAAATGATTCGCGGCGCGTTCAGCCTTGCGGGACACACCGACGATTTCCACGCCCTGTCCCGCGAGCTCTACATCGGCGCCACCGACCAGGACAGTCGGGAGTCGGTCTTATTCGGCGATGAGCCCTTTAGGGACGTGCCGATTAGCAAGGCCATCCGCGCCAGCTCGGCATCGCATCCGTTCTTTACGAGTGTGAGGATCGGCGAGCGCTATTTTACCGATGGTATGGTTACCCGGACCAGCAATGTCAGCACAGCCATCGACAAGGGCGCCGATCTGGTCTTCGTGATCGAGCCTTTTGTGCCATTGATTGTGGACAAACCAGGTTACAATGCGCGCCACGGCAATCTCTGGCTCATCATTCAAGACTTGAAGACGATTGGCTACTCGCGTTTTGCGCGCGCGCGCGAGGAGATCCTGCGGCAGAATCCGCAGGTCAGCGTGTACACGTTCGTGCCGAGCAATCGTATGCGCGAGCTGATGAGCCAGAATCCGTTCGCGACCCGCAACTTCCATCCGATCGTGTGTGAGGCCTATCAGAGCACGTATCGGCGCATGCGGCAGATCGAATACAAGCTGCGCGCCGAGTTGGCCATGCACGGCATTCACCTCGATCTGGCGCCGGTCGAGGCCCGGGTCACGCGTCTGAGTGCGGCGGCCAAGCCCGATGCCCGGTTGCTGCTCGAGGGGGAGGCCGGCCAACAGGGTGCCACCGAGCCGGGTGACAGGGCCCCGAGCAGATGACCGCAGTCGGCTACGCCACCCTCGTCGCGGCGATTGCGCTGAGCGCCGTGCCGGCGCCTTACGTTCCCACACCGGTAGTTCTACGGACACCGCCGGCACCCGATGCCGCCGCCGCTGTTCCGCGTACACCACCGGGCATGGCGGGCTGCGCCCACGCAATGTTGCCGCGGGCCGATCTGATCCGTACGGTCGGAGAGACGGTGCGCTATTGGGTGCAGGTCAACGGCATCTCTGTCGGCACCGTGGATTTTCAGGTCTACAAGAACGGTCAGTTCGAGCGCGCGCAGGTGACCGAGTACCGCAGCCAGTTCAAGCTCGACGCCCTGGTTGCGAGCTTCATTCCGGTCGAGGGACGGGCCGCGGCGCTGGTCCCGTTTGGCGGCCGCCTGGCCGAGCGCGCCATGATGCAATTTACGAGCACCGCGGTGCATTTCGAAGAGAACCTGACTCTCGATGCGGACGGCCGCACCCTCTCAGTCAAGCGCAAACGCAACGAGACGACGAACGAGGAAAAGCGCCGGTTCGCCACACCCGTTACCGATTTCGTAACCGCTTTCTACTGGGCGCGCAGCATCGATCAGGACGCCAAAGGCTGCGTGCTCATCTATGGCAACCAACGCGTCTACACCGTGTGGGTGCAGCCCGACGGTCAGGAGCAGGTGCCAACGCCGGTCGGGGCCAGGTTCGCCGATCGCTATCGCCTTCGCTACGCCACGGAAAAGAGCAAACAGCCCATCGACGCCGTGTTCTGGCTCGCGACCGACGCGACGCGCCTGCCTTATCGGGCCGAGATCCTCGGACCGAACCATGTCGAGGCAACCGTGCACCTGTTCGAGCCCGGCCGCGATGGAGCCAACTAACAAAGGCGAACGGGCGGCCGCGGTGCGCCCGCGAGCGGCTTCTCTGCGATTGCCTCCAGGACCTAGACGCTGATATTGACATCTGATGTTCTAAAAGACATCATCAGATGTATGAGAACGACCCTGGATATTGCAGGTCCCATCTTGCGCGAGCTCAAACGTTTGCAAAAGCGCAATGGCAAATCGCTGGGCAACATTGCCAGCGACCTCATGGCCGAGGCACTAACCCGGCAACGGACCAAAGCAGCACATAGAGGTTGGACTTGGGCGGCCCACCGCATGGGCCCGCCAGGGGTGGACCTGCGAGACAAAGAAGGCGTGTGGCGTGTTCTGGAGCAGACTCATCCGGGCACTCGCAAATGAGTTTCAGCGTCGACGCCAATATTCTTCTGTACGCATCCAATGTGGATTGTGTGGAATACGAGCGAGCGTCACATTTTTTGGCGCAGTCGGCCGGGGGCCACGAGCTCTTCTGCCTGGCCTGGCCGACGATTATGGCCTATCTGCGCATCTCCACGCATCCTAGAATCTTTCCTTCTCCGCTGACTCCAAAACAGGCCGAGCACAATATCGCCAGTCTGCTGGATCTCGGACATGTGCGCGCGATAGGGGAGCAGGAAGGCTTTTGGAATGTCTACTGCGAGATGGCGGACTCGGCGCTCACGCGCGGCAACGACGTGCCAGATTTGCACTTGGCTGCCATCTTGGCACAGAGCGACGTGGGAACTCTGTTTACCAATGACCGCCACTTTCGCAGCTTTCCTTTTCTACGAGTGCGAAACCCACTTGCGGACGAGGGTTGAGAAGTTCTCGGAGACGCGATGGGCCGTGGCGATCGGCTGAGGTGGCATCATGGGAATGTTTGACACGTTTCTTCCGAGCTCGCCCGTCGCTTGTCCGCGTTGCAAGAGAGAGCTCGGGGACTTTCAGAGCAAGGACGGTGCTTGCCTTTTGCTGACATACAAGCAGGGAGACAGCGTCCGGGATCCCGCCGTTCCGGATCCCGAGCCGGGCTCGATACAGGATCTCATGGACTGGGAACGTGGCCGCGAACAGCTCCCTGTCGAGTTCGAGATGCACACGATCTGTCAGAATTGTGAGGCGTGGGTGGAGGCTCGTGGCCGTACCGCGGACGGGATTTGGATTGAGACGGTCGATGTTCGTGCCGGCGATCTAGGCGGCGGGAGCAAAACGCCGGTGGCGCGCAGGAAAAAAGCAAAGCCGCGAAAAAGAGCCCCGGCCCGCAAGAAAGCGGCTGCGAAATCACGAAAGAAGCGCTCGTCCGCACGCTAGTGCGATCAACGATGTTTGTTTCGTGCCCTCACTTTCGAGGGTACTTGCTGGCTCCACTATGCCGTGAGCGACATTGATTATCGTCAAGCTCGGCGCAGCGAATTGAGCCTCTCGCGCACCATCTCGACATGGCCGCGTCGTGCATGTAGCGCTGATCCGCGAAAGAGCGCGTCGTCTTGTCCCTTGTGAGTCGTCGGGCATTGAATTACTGCGGTCTGGCTATGATGATCATGGCGGCACTTCTGATTGCGGTCGGGGTCCCCCAAGCCCCGGACCCGCCGTCCAACGCCGCGGTGCAGGCCGTGGCGCCGATATTCGCGAAGACCCGCCTCGCCTCCGAGCTGGACCATCTGCCTGCTTCCATGTCGTACGAGGACCTGCTGGAATTCACTCTGCCGGGTGTGGTCAACCTCGTCGAAGATTCGGCGGGTTTCGCCAAGATCGATCCGCAAAAATTCTCCATGGCCGGCCAGTCCTGGCTCTGGAATCACTGGTACCTGGACGGGCACGACGTTACCGACGTCTTGTTTCCGGGCTCAGCCGCTTTCTATACACCGTATCGCGTCGTCGGCGCATTACAGCTCGTCTTCAACGATGCGCTCGATGCCCATCGGGGGCAGGGCGTAATGCTCGATACCCGTGCGGCGCCGTCAGCGCGGGGGCCAATCGCCGGTGCAACCGGCATGATTCCCGCAGTGGGCGCCCACGAGCTGATGTTCGTGCGACTCGAGCGCGCGCTGTCGGATCTCGGGGGGCCCGGCTCCACGCTGAACAGCAGAGTCGCCGTGGACCGTGCCCCCGATCTGCTTCAATACCGCCGCGACTTTCTCTACAACTTCGACGCCTACACATTGGATACGGCACACGTGGCCGGCCGCGACTGGGACTACGGCATCGAGGCCTACGCCGGCAGTCGGCAGTTCAACTCATTTGGCTCCGCCGGCCTGCGAACTGGACGCGATGTCGACCATTTTGCGCTGATTTCCGCGGTGGCTCACGCTCCGCTGGCCGCGGGCCAGGGCCGGGACACGGTGGACGCCGAATATCGCTTCACCGATGGTCTCTATCGCGAGCTGGGGTTTGCCGGTGCCGAGATGGCCAATTTGAATTCGGCGAGCCTTTTCTGGGGCAGAGAGCACGAGGCCACGAGCGACAGCCTGCTCGTCAAGATGTACGAAATCCGCCACGATGACCTGCGCTTTACGCGCGAGCTGCACGATGCCGACGGGCAGGGTCTTTTTCCGTTTTCTCCAGATGGATTTTTCGCGACTGCCAGAGACGAGTACTCGCAGGTCTACGATTCCACCAGCTTCGACCTGAACAACGTCGCGATCGCTTTTGCTCCGGCCGTCAGGAGCTGGGCCAATCCCCTGGTGCTCGACGCTGCGCCGTACGGTGCTGTGCACTTCAATTCAGCGCCGTGTTTCCAGCTCCTGGGCGATAACCGCGCCAATCTGTTTGGAGACTATCTCTCGGACCTGTGGTCCCTGCACGGGGAGGTGTACGGAACGCTCGACTATGCGGTCAATCAGAGCCTGACGAGCTCGCTCGTTTTCCCGAATCTCGGGGTTACGGCAACGGCTCAGTTGTGGCCAGGTCAGCTGGCGACGCCGTTTGTGAGCTTGTCGCGCACCCCGGTCGCGATCACTTCGCAGCTCGCCAATCTGCTCAAT
>Ga0182027_10006727_pt1 | contig 17129 bp, 13 predicted proteins | sample 712E1DmetaG_FD_121300 | JGI IMG/M metagenome (GOLD analysis project Ga0182027, IMG submission 121300) | Permafrost microbial communities from Stordalen Mire, Sweden - 712E1D metaG (Illumina Assembly) | ecosystem: Environmental > Terrestrial > Soil > Wetlands > Permafrost | place: Sweden... | reverse complement strand
AGGCTGAGGATGATATTGGCGACGCCATCATTGTTAGCGGTTTCCCCTGCAGGGACCTCCTTGGTTAATAAAAGCACGCCGGCGCCCGGTATCGGTGGAACAGTCTTGGGCAAATTGGGCGGGTTTGGTGGATGAATCACCGACACAAGTTCGTGCGCCAGCGCCTCGATCAGGCCATAACGCAAGAAGATCGGCAATGCCCACAGCTCACCGATCGTCAGCGGGACTTGCTCCTGGAATTGGATAAGAATGGTCTGCAGGTCGATCGGGTCTAACAAAAGATGTTGGTACGCCAGCACTGCTTGTGCGATGGCATAAATTCGGGGTAGGTCTTGCAGTGGACCGCCGGTCAGCCTGGGAAGCTGATTGTAATATCCGGACGGCAAATCCTCTTCAATTTGTTGGAGGGCCTGGCGGATAATATAGTAATTGTCCAGCACCCATTCAGAAGCAAAAGTTAGCGACAAATTCTGTTGGGAGAATTCACGAAAGTAGCGATGCGCTTCGGCCAGCCAGGATTCATACAACTGCAGATCGCGCCCGGGTAAGTCACGTCCTGGCGTGGCAGTTTTCAATCCGCGGCCCGGTTTAATGCGCCTGGCTTCCCGGTAATTGCTTGCCAGGGAATTTACCAGGTCCTGAATCTGATCTGTTTTTGAAGTTGGGCGATTGACTGAAGAAACAACTTCTTGTTCCTGCGCCTGATTTGTGCGGTCCTCAAGCATGCTTAACGTCCCCCGGATTTTTCGGAAGCGATCTCTGCCGCGGTTGGCTTGACCTGGGAGCGCGGCACATCCTGGATAACCAGGACGGTTTTAGTGCCATGCTCCATGTAATTGCGCGCCACGCTTCCGTAAGGCCAGGTAGATTGCCCGGTATAACCATGCGCACTCAGCACGACCAGGTCGATGTCCTCTTCTTGGTTGGCCAGATCCTGAATCGCCGAAGATACATTGATGTTCTCTACTAAGCAAGTCTCGCATTCAACGGATAGGCGCACTTTCATCTCGTTCAGGTAATCATTCACCGCCTGCCGGCTGGCAGTCATCAACTGTTGAGAAAGTTGTTCGATCTCCACCGGATAAGGTTCAGGAATTGGAATTTCTGGCGGCTTGATCACCGCAGCGAGGAAGAGCTTTGTCTGCAGGGGCGATTCAACGGGAACGTTGGGATCAGGCGAAGGATTAATCGGCGGTTCTCCCCGCGCCAGGGCAATCCCGACAGGCAGGGCGCACTCTGCCCGGCGCGAGCTGTCGATCGGGAGAAGAACGCGACGATAGCGGATCTTTGCGTTCTCCGTTTCGGTCATGTTATAGGCGCGGACGATGAGCACAGGCAGATAAATCAGGTTGATCACTTTCTGGGTGACACTGCTGATATTCCAGCGGCTCAACCCTCCCGAACCATGCGTGCTGATTACCAACAGGTCAATAGCTTCGGCATGGGCGAAGTTGACGATGTTTTCCGCCGTTTTTCCTTCCCGAATATAATATTCAACCTGCCCCTTTGCTTCATTACCAGACGTGCTCTGTGCCTCTTTGGCGGCTGAGGCGCTTCCACCCAGGTTCTGGCGAAGGCGTGCTGCGACCCCGCTCATATACATATCGGCCTCGGCCTTGTGGATTTGCCAGCTCAATGGATCGACGGGATTGGGATTTTCCTCGAAGGAAGTAGGATCGAGGACTTGCAACAGAATGATACTCGATCCAAAGATGCGCGCAAACTGTTCGGCGTGGGGGATCGCTCGCTCCGCCAGGGTTGATCCATCTAATGGGACCAGGATTCGATTAAACATAAAAAAACTCCCTCTATAAAAAGACAAAGAAAGGAGAAACTCAATCGAGCGCAGGTTCCTTACCGGGCGAGATACCCGCCGTCTACCGGATAATATGCGCCAGTAACAAAAGAGGCTCGAGTAGAGCTCAACCAGATCACCAGCTCGGCCACTTCCTCCGGCCGCCCTAAACGACCGGCAGGATGAAGACCCACCAGCATTTTGACCGCCTCTTCATTTTCTTCGAGCGCGGCAATCATGGGAGTTCTGATGAAGGCCGGTCCGATGGCATTGATGCGGATGCCCTGGGCGGCGTATTCGATCGCCGCGTTTTGGGTCAACCCAATCACACCGTGTTTTGCCGCAACGTAAGCCGGCGCGCCGGCAAAGCCGACCTGCCCCAGGATGGAAGCCATATTGACAATGGCGCCTCCGCCAGTTTTGTGCATGGCAGGGATCTCATATTTCATGCAGTAGAAAACACCGGACAAATTGATCGAAATCACCTGCTGCCAGCCTTCTACGCTGTAATCAGCGGTCAGGTTTTGCTCTCCGCCAATGCCAGCATTGTTACAGGCAAAATCGAGGCGACCGTATTTTTCCACCGTCTTGCTAACCAGAGTCTCGCAATCTTCAGGGTTGGCTACATCGGTTTTGATAAAAAATGCTTCGCCGCTGGCTGCCTGGATCAGCCCGACAGTTTCCTGACCGCCGGCCTCATTAATATCCGATACAACCACCTTTGCGCCTTCTCGCGCATAAAACACGGCGCTCGACCGTCCAATTCCTGAGGACGCGCCCGTCACAATCGCAACTTTTCCGGTAAATTCGACCATTCCAGAACTCCTTCGAAAAATGACATTTACTCATTCTACGAGAAAGGAGCTATCAATGTCCTTGAAAAGACCTATAAAATATCTATCAATTTATTCATTATGATTCTAGCTTGACATGGAAACCAGCCGCAAAAAGTGACAATTGAGGCTTATTGGGACTTACCGTAAGGGGGTCCCCAGATTTAAGGGGCCATGGCACCCAAAATCTGGAAGTTCAATATGGGGATTCCCAAAGCAATGTCAATTGACTACCACAAAAGAAATGTCTATAATAGTAATATCAGAGTTTATCAACTTATGGGGCTCTTAAATGACTATCCGGGTGGGTATTGGCCAGGTAGAATTATATGTTCCTGAACTTTTGAGCCGGATGGCGTACCAGGGTTAGTGTGTTTTGCCTTTATGGTTGAAAGTTTTTGATGGGAGGCCGTGTAAAATGCACAAGCTAAAGTATCTAACGATTGCAATCATCCTGGTTACGACACTTATATTAGTAAGTCTATCATACCATGTATTTGCAAGCCCGCTTGCGGCCATCGCACCAGGACTAGGAACGGATAAGAGCTTTGCAGTTCTGGGTGCTTCGACCGTGACCAATACTGGCCCGACCGTTGTCCATGGAAATCTGGGTGTCTGGCCAGGCACCGCAGTCACTGGCTTTCCTCCGGGGATCGTCGTTCCTCCAGGCACCATCCACGCGAGTGATGCAGTCGCGCATCAGGCTCAGAATGATGTCATCACTGCCTACAACGCTCTTACCAGCCAGGCGTGCGATGTAAACTTGACTGGTCAGGACCTGGGTGGACTCACACTCACCCCTGGTGTCTATTGTTTTGACTCGTCGGCTGGATTAACGGGGAGGCTTACTCTCAACGCCCAGGGCAACCCTAACTCGGTCTTTGTTTTCCTGATAGGGAGCACGCTCACGACCGCAAGCAACTCATCTGTTCTCATAACCAATGGCGGTTCAACTACAGCTTGCAACTTGTTCTGGCAGGTCGGCAGTTCCGCGACGCTCGGTACAACCACGGCGTTCCAAGGAAATATTCTCGCGCTCGCCAGTATCACACTGAATACCGGTGCAGACATTGTTCCTGGTAGAGCCCTGGCGCGAAATGGTGCAGTGACAATGGATACCAACAACATCTCCATGGAAAGCTGTGCGTCTCAAGCAACGCCGCGGCCGGCGACAAAGACCGCCATGGCAGCCACACTGTCTGTGATCGCACCTACGTTGACATCAATCGCCTTGACGCCGTCGCAAACCATATTGCCGGCCACGCAGACCGCGATTGCCACCCAACAAACCGGCATCGCCGCCACACACACTGTGATCGCACCTTCGCTGACCGCGCTTGCCGCCACGATTGCACCTTCGCTGACCGCAAAGGCAGCCACACAAACTGCGACCGCCCTCGCGCCTAGTCTGACCGAGAAGGCAGCTACATCGGGCGCCGCTAACATCACACCAGCAGTTTTGCCTAACACCGGTTTTGCCCCACAGCATGTAACGGTTCTCTCCGCACAACCTGCCGAAAAAGCCTATGTTGACCTGGGTTACATATGGTTGGAGATCCCCCGCCTGAAGGTGCAGGTGCCGATTGTGGGCGTACCGCAAACGGATGGCGATTGGGATGTCTCCTGGCTGGGTGATCAAGCTGGTTGGTTATATGGCACAGCCTTCCCGACTTTCAATGGCAATTCGGTGCTCACCGGGCATGTGTATAATTCTTATGGTAAACCCGGTCCGTTTGTAGGATTGAGTGGATTGTGGTGGGGAGATAAGGTCATTGTCCATGCCTGGGGAGTGCAGTACACTTACGAGGTCCGGCAAGTAACGCTGGTGGGGCCGGGAGCGATCTCGTCGGTCATCAAGCACGAGCAGATACCCTGGGTGACGCTGGTCACCTGTAGTGGATACAATGAAGCCAGCAATTCGTACAAATTCCGGGTGGTGGTGCAGGCGGTGCTGGTGGAAGTCAAATAAAGCACAGAAAAGAATGTAACAAACGCAGCGGTGCTTGCAAAGGTCTTCGATATTGGGCCGCTTAATGGCCTCTCCCACCTGACGCACATCACCTGCGCAGGAAAAATTGTCAACGCCCAGTACGATCAATACACGGTCGTTTACTTGACGCGCTCCAAGTGAGAGCAACGGAGTTACCCTGCCACCACCCGTGTGGAACGCGCCAGCGACTGCTTCATCTTTTCCATCTCGGCCGGCGTAGTTATGCTATTAAAATCGTTGGAATGCTTTTCGAGAACGTGTTCTAACGCCTTTTTGGATACTTCTTCCAGCGTCACGCCATCCACCACAAATGGGCATTTCAATCCCATACCTTTGCATGTATACCTGATCAGCATCGTTACCTCTTCAGACATTTCCACATTACCAACCCGCGTGCTTTGGAAATGCCCAAATTCCTAACGCGAGTGTTCATTCGATATATCATCTTACCCCGGATTAGGTATTTTTACAAATTCGGTTCATTGAGAATTCCCGTGGTTAACTCCCATATTTAGGGTTGTAAGCGGGCGGTTGAATCGCACGGTTATTATCTTCTGGCTCTTTGGGATTTGCCGTGGTAGGTCCCCGGATTTAGGGGTATGAGCGGGCTTTCGCCCGCTCATACCCCTAAATCCGGGAGTTCACCACGGGGATTCCCAAAGGCCCTATCTTCTTCCAACCGTGAAAGGCGTGAATGGGATTACAATTACGGAAAAGGAAGATGTTGAAAGGTTTTTACAGGTTCAAGAATAATTCGCCTATCAGACATTGTCATGCTAAATTCTATGTCAAGTCACATAAAACCATCCACCAGATTCTCGTACGCAACCCACCTGGCCTGTACATCTTGTGGTAAGCAATATACGATCAGCGAGATAAACACTTACTGTTTGGATTGCCAGGCGCCCCTATTCGCAGTTTATGATCTCAAAGGCCTTCGCCAGGATTTTCAGCGTGAAGAATTTACCGCCCGCAAGTGGGGCATGTGGCGCTGGCACGAACTGCTCCCCGTTTTTTCCCCGGCCAATGTGGTCACTTTAGGGGAAGGGGATGCGCCATTATTACAGCTTCCCAATTTAGGGAAGGAACTGGGACTGTCCAATCTTTTTGTCAAGGATGAAAGCGCCAACCCAACCGGCTCGTTTAAGGCGCGTGGCATTTCGGCAGCGATCTCCAAAGCCAAAGAGCTTGGCATTAAAAAAGTGATCATCCCAACTGCCGGAAATGCCGGCGGCGCCATGGCCGCCTATGCCGCCAGGGCGGGCTTGAAAGCGCACGTCTTTATGCCCAAAGATACCCCGATGGCAAACATCGAAGAGAGCCGCATGGCCGGCGCCGAGGTCGTATTGGTTGATGGGCTGATCAGCGAAGCCGCCAGAATGGCCGGCGTAAAAGCCCGTGCGGAAGGTTGGTTTGACCTGTCTACTTTTAAAGAGCCTTATCGAGTGGAAGGCAAGAAAATTATGGGGTATGAGCTGGCCGAGGCCTTTGGCTGGTCTCTGCCCGACGTGATCATTTACCCCACCGGGGGCGGAACTGGCCTGGTCGGCATGTGGAAAGCTTTTGCCGAACTTGAAGAACTGGGCTGGTTAGATAACACCCAACGACCACGCATGGTCGCCGTCCAGGCGGAAGGCTGCGCCCCGGTGGTCAAAGCCTTTGAAGCCCATGCCACATTTTGTGATTTTTGGATCAACGCCCATACCGTTGCTTCCGGACTGCGCGTCCCCAAAAGCTTTGCGGATCAACTCATTTTGCAGGACCTTTACGACAGCCAAGGAATTGCCCTTTCAGTGAGTGATCAGGTCATTTTAGCCGCCCAGCGTCAGTTGGGGAAGGAAGAGGGGATTTTCTCCGCTCCAGAGGGGGCTGCCACGCTTGCCGGCTTGATCAGCCTGATTCAAAAAGGATGGGTGCGTCCAGACGAACGTATCGTTTTGTTCAACACTGGTTCCGGTTTGAAATACATCAACAATCTGACTGCGCGAGAGCCGGCCAGTGCGACCAATGCTGTACATACAGGATAGGATAAGCGGATCACTACTCAGCCTTCAAGAATGGCCAAAATGTTAGAAGAAGAAAAATCTCGCTCGGAAATGAGAACACTGCTCGAGGGTATTCCTTCTCTCAAGCAAATTTTGCAAAATTTCAACCAGGTGGTGTGGGTCCAAGACCTGATCACCGATCAAATTGTCTACGTCAGCCCGGCTTTTGAGATCGTTTGGGGCCGTTCTTGCGAAAGTCTTTATGCCGATCCGCTCATTCTAATTAAAAGCGTCCATCCGGAAGACCGGGTAAAAGTGTTGTCCGCCATCGCAGGCGATAACCGCGAGTCTTTCAACCAATCCTACCGTATTCTGCATCCGGATGGCAGCCTGCGTTGGATTTCTGCTCAAACCTTCCAGATTCGTGAAGAATCATCGGATACCTATTATGAGGTGTGTATTGCTCAGGATATCACCGACCAGAATCAGGTAGATTTGACTTTGCGCAAGGCGCTGGACCGTTCACGCGAACAGTTTACCCTCAGCCGGCGGATGAGCCTGGCGCGCAAACCGGAAGCGGTGCTCAAAACGCTGATGTCCGCTTCTGAACTGCGCACTGCCCAACGCTCCTTTATTCTGTTTTTTGAATCACCAATGAGTGGTCTTCCTCACGAGATTGAGATCATTACTTCCTGGTCATCCGTTCCGTACCAGACCAGTCCCAATCCGAACGAAACCCCCTTGTTTGAAAGTCTGGCGTTATTAGATCTTTTCCATCCTTCGAAACCGGTGATTGTCACGGAAATTGCTAAAGACCAACGCCTGACTGCCGAAGTACGCGACCTGCTGGTGGAAGAGCAAGTTCAGACTGTGGCAATTTTTCCCCTGGTCGCATTGGGGAACTGGTTAGGCTGCCTGCTGGTATTCTTTTCCCAGGAAAAACATTTCGAACCGGTTGAGTTACGTCATTTCAAAGTGTTGGTCGATCAGGCCTCCATCACCCTGTATAATCTTAAACTGCTGGAAATCGAAGCGGAATCGCGCCATGAGGCAGAACGGGCCAACGAGATCAAGACACGCTTTCTGGCCATGATTTCCCACGAGCTGCGCACGCCGTTGACTTCGATCAAGGGGTTTACCACCACGCTGCTTGCTGAAGATGTCACCTGGGAACCGGAAGAACAGCGCGATTTTATCCAGACGATTCAACAGGAAACCAACCGGCTGCAGGAGCTCATCGATCACCTGTTAGACCTCACTCGTTTGGAAGCGGGAATGCTGCCAATTTCACTGAAACCGCATTCTCTCCACGAAATAATCGAAGACGCCCTGCCGCAGTTGCGCTCTTTGACCAGCGAGCATACCTTCAACATCCGTCTGCCAAATGACCTGCCGCCGGTTTATGCCGATGCAAAACGGATCGCCCAGGTGCTGGTCAACCTGGTGCGCAACGCGGCTTCCTACTCCTCCAAAGGGACAGTGATTAACCTCTCGGCTAGCGTGCGGGGAAGTTTTTTGCAAATTAACGTCAACGATCAGGGGCCAGGGATTTTGCCGGCCGAACATAAAAGGGTCTTCAAGGCTTTTCAACGGGGCGTATCCGTGGAGAACAGTTCGGCGCAAGGCGCCGGGCTGGGATTGGCGATTTGCAAAGGGCTGGTCGAAGCCCATGGTGGGCGGATTTGGATTAAGAAAAAAACCACCCCTGGGGCCACCATCTCCTTTACCATCCCAATCGTACTTTCCGAAGATGACCCGACCAGCCCTGCAGAAGAGGAGCGATAAGGTATGGGAAATATATTGATCGTTGAAGACGACCCAAGCGTCCGCAAACTGGTGCGGGTCAACCTGGCGAAACGGGGTTATACGGTCAGCGAAGCGGAAGACAGCCACCAGGCCATTGCCCTTTTTCAAGAAGTACCGGTGGACCTGGTTCTGCTCGACCTGGTTCTGCCGGGACTTTCAGGGGTGGATATATGCGCCTGGATCCGGGCGCGTTCGGACGTACCGATCATCGTATTGAGCGCCCGGATGGAAGAAGATCTCAAAGTCGCCGCCCTGGATGCCGGCGCGGATGACTACGTGACCAAACCATTCGGACCGGAAGAATTATTGGCGCGTGTGCGCGCTTTTCTGCGCCGCACCTACGTAACCGCAAAAAAGTCTGAGACTAAGATTGTCATCGGTGAGCTGAAGATCGACCTGGCAGAACGGCGCGTCTTCATCGCCGAGGTCGATTTGCACCTTACCAAAACGGAGTATGCCATCCTGGCGGAACTGGCGAGCCACCTGGACTCCATCGTGACCCATGACGAGCTGATCACACAGGTGTGGGGGGCGGAGTATCGCGGGTCAAACCACTATTTACATACCTATCTCGGCCGCTTACGCAAAAAACTGGGCGAGTATGGCGAGCTGCTTGAAACGGTGACCGGGATGGGATACAACTTGCACTCGAAGAAAATTTTCTAGCCTCTTCCAACCATTGTGGTTAATCTCCAGGCCTGCATGAAAATGGCAGGCCTTTCTTTTCATTTAAAGCTGATTTTTAGAGTGATACCGGCGGCTGCCGCCGCCGGTATCACTCTAAAAATCAAATTAATTAATAATTTTTTGAGATATTTTTGAGATTGTGTTAGGGACGTAGACAGCCCCTTTCAATTAATATGGTAGTGTAGCAAAAAATCATCTTCTTACGAACATGCGAAAAGCACAAATCCATTCGCGTGACCACATGATAGACCTGATCGAAAAGGGACGGAGATTAGCATGGGAATACTTTCCTGGATCGTAGTTGGTTTGATCGCCGGTTGGTTAGCTGGTATGGTAATGCGTGGCGGCGGCTACGGATTGATTGGAGATATCATCGTCGGTGTGGTCGGCGGATTGTTGGGAGGTTGGATTGCCACTTCTTTGCTCCATATAGGCGCCGGGATGAATGGGATTAACCTGGAGTCAATTCTGGTGGCGTTTGCTGGAGCAGTGATCCTGCTCGTGGTACTGCGTCTATTGAATGGTGGACGAAGACGCTAAGTTGTGCCGATAAAAATCTGGTCAATGTTTTGGTTCCGATATCACCCTCCCAATATCGGAACTGACCAGGTTTTCCGGCAGGTGATTTTTCGTCAACAACGCCGGTTTTACTTGAACCGAGCCGTCTTATTCGCTTGAGGTTTGAAGGAGAGAAGTATGAATAGCATTAGATTTAAGCCATTGAAAACGGTTTATGTCATCCTTACCATTGTGGTTGCTTTAGCTTTCCTGTCTGCCTGTGCGACAGGCTCGACATCCCTGCCCCCAACCACCAGCGCGGCAGGCGCGGCAACGCCCGTGGCAGCCGTTCCAGCCACCGGAGCCACTTCAGGCCCAGCCGCTACCCTCACCGTCGCACCAGCCGCCGGTGCAGCGGCTAGCGCAACAGTCGCACCGGCCGCCACCCAAAGCGGAGGACCGACCGCAGTTCCCTCAGCGACCGCCACCCTTCCGCCTAACGTAGCGGGCGGCACCCGCATCGCCGTAGTGCACGGCGCCATGATCGACTCGATGCGCAAACTGGCCGATAAGTATAATCAAGCCAACCCCGGCAAGGTAGTCACTGTTGAAGAGGAACCGGAAGGCGGCGCCTTTGACGCCTTGATCGCAGCTGGCAACCAACCCGATATCATCACAGTGTCCTTTGGCACACAGATCGGCCATTATGCCGCCGCCGGCGTGGCCGCTCCGCTGGAGGATTTGGATGGGGCGAAAGACCTGTTTGCCAAGGTTGACCCCGCCACGGTACAAAACCTGTACGGGCATAATTACTATATGCCGATCGGGGCGGACGTCACCGTTATGATCTATAACAAGGACCTTTTCAAAGAGGCCGGCCTCGACCCCGCTACACCTCCGGCGACCTTCGCTGATTTCCTGACCGACGCCGCCAAGATTCAGGCGCTCCCGGCCCGTTCGGATGGGTCCAAAGTATACGGAACCGTATTTTGGAACGACGCCCTATCCTGGGGTGGCTGGTATTGGAATATGCTCCAGCCTATTTATCTGAATGCCAACCAGGGTAAGTGCCAGTTGCTCAACAAACTCGCCACCGACATCGTCTTCGACCAGGCGGAATGCAAAATGACCGACTTCTTCGACTTCACCCAGAAGGCGCAGAAGTTCGCCCCGCCCACCATGGAAAAGAGCTTCTTCAGCCGTTCGATTGGCATGTGGCCACAGTACGGCTACTCCTGGGAGCCAAACCTGAAGGAAGCCGCCGGGACGCCAATGGTCATCGGCAAGGACGTAGGCGTGGCGCCAGTGCCAGTATTGACTGCGGGCACCACTGCTTACACCACTTATGGCGGCCGGGCTTACATGATCATGAAGACCACCCCGGAGCGCCAGCAAAATGCCTGGAACTTCGTTAAGTTCCTGATGCAGGATCCCAACAACCTGCAGTTCCTCGAGGACCTGGGCTACCTGCCCATTCTCGGCAGCTTGAAGTCCGACGCCTACTTCCAGGACCCGGCCCGCAAGCCCTTCGTTGATATTTTGAAGAACGCAGTCATGCCGGAGCAGTACGAAGCAGCCGATAAAGTCGCCAATGCCATCCTCGGCGTGTATCAGGCGGCTGTGGTTCAGGGATCGATGAACCCGCAGGATGCCATGACCCAGGCCGCGCAGAAAGCCCGCGCTGCCTTGAGCGCTAAATAATGATCGATGAGGAGGCTGTTCCAGGACAATCTTGGGACAGGCTTACTCGTTTCAGCACTGGTGTGTTTTGCTGAACCAGATCAGGTTCTGGTTCAGCAAAACACAATAGACTTTTTCCATACCTTGCACCTGCCAAGGGAAGGGAGAACGCGATGGCAACTCTTGTCGCTTCCGCGCAGAAGGCAAACCGGGCCGAACAAAAAGGCCCCACCTTGAGCGTGCGCATGCGTCGTGGTTTTTGGGGATATGTCTTTATATCCCCCTGGATTCTGGTCTATGCTGTTTTTGGCCTGTATCCCCTGCTGCTCTCTTTTTACCTCACCTTTTTCACTTACTCTTTTGTCACACCCGATAATTATGTGTTCGTCGGCATTGGCAACTGGATCCAGGGGCTTTTGGACCCGCTGTTTTGGCAGAGCGTGCTCAATATCCTCTACAACCAGGTCATCTTCATTGCCCTCACCAACATCATTGGCCTGGCCACCGCCCTGCTGCTGTACAAAGTCACCAATTTAGGCCGTCTTTTCCGCACCATCTACTTCATGCCGGTCATCACCTCCGTGGTGGTATTGATGGCCATTGGCGGCTACCTGACCAGCCCGACCGGCCCGGTGCAGTCCGAGCTGGTGCGCATGGGCCTGCTAAGTGCCCCGGTATTCTGGAAGTTCAACCTGTTTTTACCGATGCCCATCATCGCCGTGATTAATTCGTGGAAGTGGTTTGGCATCAGCACAGTCATCTACCTGGCCGGATTGTTCGCCATCGACACGCAGTATTACGAAGCCGCCGCCATCGATGGGGCCAGCGGCTGGCAGCAGTTCTGGGCCATCGCCCTCCCGGCCCTGCGCCCGCAAATTTTCTTCCTGCTGGTGGTCAACGTGATCAACGGGCTGCAAATGTTCACCGAGGTTTTCACCCTGGGATATGACGTTTATGGCGGCCCGCAGCACCAGGCGCTGACCCCCGTGCTGTACCTTTATGCCCAGGCTTTTGACCGTTCCAACATCGGTTACGCTTCCGCACTGGGACTGCTGCTCGCCGGGCTGATTGCTATCCTCACGATCATTCAGTTCCGCTTCTTGTCCACCAATGAAGGGGAATAGGAGAAACCGCCATGCTCCCATCTAAGAAATTTACCTGGGCGACCGCTATTGTCTACCTGTTGCTGGTGCTTGGTTCGCTCGTCGTTCTTTACCCGTTCGCCTACATGTTGATGAACTCAGTCAAGTTAGGGCCAGAAATCCTGAACTCGCCTACCAGCTTGCCCACAAAACTGACCCTGACCGGATTTCAGGGCGTATTTGCCACCTTGAATATGCTCCTGCTGTTCAAAAACTCGCTCATCCTGGCCCTCTCGATCACCTTTCTGAACACGTTCCTCAGCGCCATGGCCGGTTACGCCATCGCCAAGATCCCGTTCCCCGGCCGTAAACAGATCTTCGGCTTTATGCTGGCGACGATGATGATCCCCGGGGTGCTGTTCCTGATTCCAACTTACGTGATGATGTACCGCCTGGGCTGGGTCGGCCATTTTTATGCCTTGATCATCCCTTCGGCCATCTCCGTCTACAATATTTTTCTCATCCGCCAGTTTGTGATCGGCATTCCCAACGAGCAGATCGAAGCGGCGCGGCTGGACGGCGCTAACGATATCCACATATTTACCGCCATCATCCTGCCGTTATCCCGTCCCGTCCTGGCAACCGTGGCGATCCTCAGCTTTATCGGCAGTTGGAACGACTTTCTCGGCCCGCTGCTCTATCTGAACAAACCGGAAACCTGGACGGTCCAGCTTGGTCTTTACCAGTTCCAAAGCTCGATCACCGGTGAAAACCTCCAGCAGCTTTGGGCCTCGATGGTAATGGTCACCCTACCCCTGGTCCTCGTCTACTTCTTGCTGCAAGACCAGTTCATCAAGGCCTTTGCGAATGTGAGCTTCAAATGAACACATCTGTTCAAACCCCAATCTTAACTCCCGTCCAGACAGCCGAGACACCCGCCCCAGCCGTCAAGGCCGGGTTTGGAAAGAAATTCCTGCTGGGCCTGCTCATCCTGGTAGTCTTATTTCTTGTCACGTATGCCCTGGCCTGGTACAACGCCAATTTGCTTGCGACCCGTTTCTTTCAAGACGCCGAGGCCAGCTACAAAGCCGGCAATTTTCTCGATGCCCTGGTGGGTTATCAAAAATTCGACAACCCTACCAATAAATACATCAACTATGGCGGCTACCTCAACGTCGAGAAAATATGGTCCAGCTACTATTCCTGGCCGCTGCCGTCTTACGCCGTGCAAGCGATGGCGCGCTCCCAGGAGATCATCAACCAGAAGCTGACCGTTCAACAGGCCGAGCAGTATATTAAGAACAACACGGGTCGCCCGGGCACGCCGTATTTCGCCGAGATTTACCTGCGCCTGGGTGGGCTGTACGAGCAGACCGGCGACACCAAAGACGCCATCGACGTCTACCAATCCTATGCAGCCCAGTTCCCAGATCGCAAAGACCTGATCGCACTGGCGCAGCAGCGCCTGGCAGCCTTGCAAAGCAAGACAAAATAATGTGAGTTCGGGATAAAGGCTCAATAATCTATCGGCTTTTAAAACGGGAGAAATTCCACATGGAAACCACCTTCGGGTCATACAGCAAGGATGGGTCTGAATACATTATCACCAACCCCAATACGCCCATGCCCTGGGTCAACGTGATTTCCAACGGCGATTATGGGCTGGTGATCTCACAGGCCGGCAGCGGTTACAGCTGGCGCACCCACGCCAGCCTTAACCGCATCAACCGCTGGGAGCAGGACCTCATCCGCGACCGGTGGGGTAAGTATATTTACCTGCGCGATCGGGATACCGGCGAATTCTGGTCGCCGACTTACCAGCCGGCGGGAAGCGGCCTGCAAGATTACCGCGTCCGCCACGGTATGGGTTACACCGTGATCGAGTCGCGCAGGCGCAACCTGCATCAGGAGGTGACTTACTTTGTGCCCTTCAACGATCCCCTGGAAGTGTGGCTGGTCAAGATCCAGAACCTGGGCGCAAAACCGCGCCGCCTGCAGCTGTTTACCTACCTGGAATGGCTGCTTGGCGCCGCGCCTGACTGGCATCGCGAGTTCCATAAGACCTTCCTGCGCGTGGGTTATAACGCCGAACACGGCGTTATGTTGGCGAGCAAAGTGCTCTGGGAACTGCCTGGGAGTAGCGGGCCGCACTGGAACACCTCCTGGCCTTATGTCGCCTTCCACAGCGCTTCGATCCATCCCTCTGGTTTCGAAGGCTACAAACGGGCGTTCCTCGGCCGCAACCGCGACGTCGATGCTCCCCAGGCGCTGATCGATGGGCAGCTGCACGGCACGAGCGGGCGCTCGGAGGACGAGATCGCCAGCTTACAACTGGATTTGCCCGAAGAAGCGGAAATCGAAGTGGCTTTGACCCTGGGCTGCGCCGATAACGAAGCGCAGGCCCTCGACCTGGCGCAGCGCTATCAAGATCTCCACACCGTCCACCAGGCATTAGAGCCAGTGCACCGCTTCTGGCAGTCCGTCTGTCAGGACCTGGTCATCGAAACCCCGGACCCCGAGCTCAACCACATGGTCAACGGCTGGCTGTCTTACCAGGCCATCTCCGCACGGTTGTGGGGCCGCTCGGCTTATTACCAGACCGGCGGGGCGTACGGTTTCCGCGACCAGCTGCAAGACAGCCTGGTATGGCTGCTGCTGGGTCGCCCTGAAAAAACGCTGGCGCAAATCAAGCTGCACGCCGCCCACCAATATCAAGAAGGCGTGGTGCTGCACTGGTGGCATCCCTTGGCCGAGACCGGGTTGAAATCCGAGTATTCCGATGACCTGCTCTGGCTGCCATTTGTCGTCCTCTACTATCTGCGCGAGACCGGCGACGAAGCCAGTCTCAAAGAAATGGTCCCCTTCTACGATAGCGGCACGGCGAGCCTGATAGACCACTGCCTGCGCTCTTTTTCTAAAGCGCTCGAGCGGCGCAGCCCGCGCGGTTTGCCATTGATCCTCGAAGGTGACTGGAACGATGGTCTGAATGCTGTAGGCGCAGGCGGAGGCGGGGAAAGCATGTGGATGGCCTCTTTCCTCTATTTCCTGCTGCGCGAATGGGCGCAGCTTCCCCTGGTTGACGCGGAGACAAGAGAACACTTCAAGGATGAGGCGGAAAAATTGCGCCAGGCCGCCAACCAGTACGGTTGGGACGGCGCCTGGTACTGGCGCGCCACCACCGACGATGGTCAGGTGATCGGCTCGGCCAGCAATCAAGAGGGGCAGATCTTTCTCAATGCCCAGACCTGGGCTACGCTTTCCGGCCTGGCTGATGCGGAGCGCGCCGAGCAGTCCATGCAGGCCGCCCGCGCCAGACTTTACCAGTCGTACGGTCCGCTGCTGTTGTCCCCGGCCTATTCCACGGCGGATGCGCGCATCGGCTACCTGACCCGTTACGCCCCGGGGATGCGCGAAAACGGCGGGGTGTACGTCCATGCCGGGTGCTGGGCCGTGCTGGCTGAGCGGAAACTGCACGGCGCCGAGGCGGCCTACCAGCTTTTGCGCAGCTTCTGCCCGGCCCTGCGCGGCCAGGATCCTGAGGTGTACACAGCAGAGCCTTACGTGATGCCCGGCAATGTGGAAGGCCCCGCCTCGCAGTTCCCCGGCCGGGCCGGCTGGACCTGGTACACCGGCTCGGCGGCCTGGTATCTACGCGCCTTTGTGGAAGGTGTGCTGGGCATCTCTGCCCAACTGGACGGCATCCATCTCCCTGCCGACATGCCTGCCACCTGGGATGGCTTTCGCCTGCGCCGTTCGTACCGCGGGGCGCGCTACAACATCCGCGTCCGTCGCCCTCGCTCCGGGGAAATGCCGGTCTGGACAGTAAACGGAACCCGGATCGAGGGCTCTACCCTGCCCTACCAGACGGCTGGAGGAGAGGTGTCCGTGATTGGGGTAGTGGAATAATTGGATTGATCAAGCATTCGCATTATCCGCTCGCGCGTAGAAATACTTCTTGGCCAGCTCAACGGCCAGGACGTAGAGCAGCGTCAGCCCGATCATTGCCAGCATGAGCGGTGCAGGCAAAGGTACAAACCCAAACACCGAGATGAACGGCAGCTAGGGTATTACCAGAGCAATCACAATAAAGATCAATGAACTTACCAGCAAAAGTTTGCCCGGGCGGCTGCGGAAGAAGACATGGCGTGTGCGCACTACCAGGGCGATGACCAACTCTGTGATCAGGGACTCAATAAACCAGCCGGTGCGGAACTCATCCGGGGAAGCGTGGAAAATGACCAACAGCGTCCCGAAGGTCAAGAAGTCGAAAATCGAGCTGACCAGACCAAACAGCACCATGTAGTTGCGGATAAACCTGGTGTTCCAGCGGCGCGGCTTTTCTACCATTTCCGGGTCCACATTGTCGCTGGCGATGGTTGTGGCGGGAATGTCGGACAGGAAATTTTCGAGCAGGATTTGCGGAGCGAGCATGGGCAGAAATGGCAGCAGCATCGAAGCTCCGGCCATGCTGAACATGTTGCCGAAGTTGGCGCTGATGGTGGTGATGATGTATTTGATCGTGTTGGCGAACGTTGCGCGACCTTCATCGATGCCCTGGCGTAAGATGGCCAAATCCTTCTTGAGCAGCACAAAATCAGCGGCTTCTTTGGCCACATCGACTGCCGTATCTACCGAGATGCCTACGTCCGCGGCATGCAGGGCCGGCGCATCGTTGATCCCATCCCCCATATAGCCCACCACGTGGCGGGTCTTTTGCAGGGCGAGGATAATACGCTCCTTCTGGTTAGGGTCCACTTCGGCGAAGAGGGTGGT
>Ga0182027_10006726_pt1 | contig 17131 bp, 14 predicted proteins | sample 712E1DmetaG_FD_121300 | JGI IMG/M metagenome (GOLD analysis project Ga0182027, IMG submission 121300) | Permafrost microbial communities from Stordalen Mire, Sweden - 712E1D metaG (Illumina Assembly) | ecosystem: Environmental > Terrestrial > Soil > Wetlands > Permafrost | place: Sweden... | reverse complement strand
GGCCTGGACCGACAGCGGCTATCTCTGCACCAAGGAGGACGGTGAGCCCTACCACCCCGAGGTGGTGAGCCGCTCCTTTCGCCAGGCGGTGAGGAGGGCGATGCTGCCCATGATCCGCCCGCACGACCTGCGCCACACCCACGCCACCCTGGCCCTGCAGGCCGGCATCCACCCCAAGGTTGTCTCGGAGCGGCTCGGCCATGCCAACATCTCGATCACCCTCGACACCTACTCCCATGCCATCCCGGCCATGCAGGAGGAGGCGGCGGAGCGCATCGCGGAACTCGTGTCTGCCAGATAGGGCGATGCCAGATCGTCGTCGCCGGCCACGCCCAAGACCGGCCAGCCTGGGTGCGCTGCTAGTCGTCGGCGAGGAAGGTCACCGTGCGTGTCTCGGCGTCGTTGGCCCCGTACAGAGCGCGGTCGGGCAGCCAGCACGATCGCCCGCGCTCGTCGATAAGTCTGCGCAAGTTGATGCCGGCCCGTCCCGCCAGACAGAGACGAGACACGGTACTCTTCGAGGAGGCGGTGAGACGGGCGATCTGCCGATAGGAGAGCCCCACCTGGCGCAGGCGCAGACACCAGAGGCGCAGCTCCTCGGGCCCCAGGGGTAGCTCACCGGCAAGCTCGGCGGCCAGCTCCGGCGGTGGCGCCTCGACGTAGCTGCGCCAGGGGCGATGGCGCACCCGCCACGGCAGGTCCGCGACAAGATCCAAGACAGGATTGGCGACCTGACGCTCGTAGGCAAGCCAGCGCGTGCCGGGCGTGGTACGGCCGCGATAGACCAGGTCCCAGCAGCGCCAGCAGCGAAACTGGCTCTGGCCTGGGGCCACGTAGAGCTTGCGCGCCGGTTTTCCGCACCAGGGACAAAGGGCACAGGTGGCTCTACCGGCGATCACGTCCAAGACGAGCACCTGGTCGGGGCTGCTGTAGCCCTCAAGGGTGAGGATGCACTCGCCGTCGGCCGCCCGCGTGCTGATGTGGTAGCGCAGCTCCCGGTGCCATTCGTCGTCCATCTCATCCCACCAGCTGACCTCGCCGCGGGGATGGGCCGCCAGGCGCCCGGCGTCACAGAGCTCGCCGATAGCGAGGCAGCGAGCCTCGTGCACGGCCGTGCGGCTGGGGCGCCGGCCGGATCCCGGGCCGCCCATCGCTTAGACCGCCTCCGGACGCTGCGGCCACTGCGGCCGCTCCCCGGAAAGCTGCGGCGTAGCTCTGGACGCAAGCGACGATAGTTGAAAACAGCGTCCGCTCGGCCTCACCAAAGCCTCCCTGGGCTCATTTTGGCGTGCGTTTGTGGTCCAGATGGGTCCGTTCTTACGCGTTTGTGCGTCACTTTGCGCTCACCTTGGGACAGCTTGTGATGCCAGCGGCACACTCAACCCCTCTCGCGCTCGAGGCGTTTTCCCTGCTCAAGAGCTTACTGCTCGCGCCAAGCGCGATGCAACTACCGCGATCAAGGAAATCCTGGGGCCCGGTGTTCGCTCAATCCAGTCACATCACGCTCGCGAAAAACCGGCACAAAAGCACCAGTAGCGTACTCTCGAGCGCCCTCTGGCGCTGCCGGCTGCGGCATCGGCAGGGGGAGCGCGGCGAGGGCGCTGCCGCCCCGACGTCGGCACGAATGTCGGCATCGGGCGTTCAGAGGGACGGGGGCGAAACTGAGAACTGGCTGGGTGCAGGAAAGTCTTCTGGAGGCGGCGACCGGAGTCGAACCGGTGATTAAGGTTTTGCAGACCTCTGCCTTACCACTTGGCTACGCCGCCCCGGCGCAACACTCGGCGGCGAGCCGGCGAAGCCGGCGAGCCGCACCCCCGCAAAACGAAAGGCAGATCGGCGGAGCTTCGAGCTCATGCCCTCTGCCTCAGGTGAAAGGGTCCTGGAGCGGGTGAAGGGACTTGAACCCTCGACCTTCTGCATGGCAAGCAGACGCTCTAGCCAACTGAGCTACACCCGCGCAGACGGGTAGTGTACACGACCGCGCCGGGCGGTCGCAAATCGGCGGCGACTACCCGACGGCGGCAGCGAAGAGTCGGTTCCCCCCACCCAGCCGCGGCGGCAGCAGCGAGCGCCGGCTACTTGGCGGCCGCGTCGAGGGCCTCGTTGACGAGGCGGTCGGCCGGCGCGTTCTCCTCGCGGCGGATGCATTTGATCTCGACCTCCTGGAACTGCTCCAGAAGGGCGCTCGCCTGGGTGTGGTAGCCGCGCATGTTGGCGTCCTTGACCTTGTAGCGCCCGGTGAGCTGACGGCAGACGAGCTCGCTGTCGGAATGCACCGTGAGCTTGCGGATCTGGCGGTCGAGGGCCAGCTCGAGTCCGGCGATCAGCGCCTGGTACTCAGCCACGTTGTTGGTGGCGATGCCGATCGTGTCCGAGAACTCCTCCTGGACTTCGCCCTCAGGGTCGATGAGGCAGCCGGCGATCGCGCTCGGCCCTGGGTTGCCCCGCGAGCCGCCGTCGACGTAGAGCAGCATGTGGTCGTCTGCGTGGTTGTGCAGGCGGGCGAGGTCGTTCATGGTCTCCTCGATCTCGCCGCTCAGCGCGAGCCGGTGCCACAGGCGGCGCGGCTGCTCCAGGAAGGTCACGGTCACTTTGTCGCGGCGCAGCGCCTCGGCGAGCTGCACCGACCAGTGTCGCAGGGCGTAGCCCTCGGCGACCTCGTGGGGCACGTCGATCAGCGCCAGGCCCAGGCGGTCGGCCAGGTCGGCGTCGTGGTACTTGATGTCGCCGGTCACCAGCGCGCTCACGCCGGCCGCCGCAGCCCGGTCGATCAGCGAGGCGCCCGAACCGGGCACCACGGCGACGCCCTCGATCACCCGCGAGGCGTCACCGGTGAAGTGGACGGCCGGCATGCCGAACAGCGCGCCGACCTCTCCGGCGAACTCCTCGAGCGTGCGCGGCCCGCCCAGGTAGCCGATGCGCCCCAGGCCCGCCGTCCGCACCTCGTTGTCGACAGGATAGACGTCGAACGCCGGCTCTTCGTAGGAGTGGGCCGCGACGAAGGCGTCGGCGACGGCTCGCCGCAGCGCCCGCGGGAACACCGCTTCGAGGCGCAGCTCGCCCGTGCGTTGCTCGACCCCTACCTCACCGACACCGGGGTGGGCGCGCTCGCCAGGTCGGAACGTGCCCTCTCCCGGTGTGGAAAACGAGCAATGGATGTAGTCGCCGATGGTGCCGGCGCCGGCGGCGAAGATCGCCGTGCGCACCGCGTCGAGGTCGCTCTCGGGCACGAAGCCGACCAGCTTGGACCAGTCCATGCGAGCCGCTGCGAGCGGCGTGACGCCCTCCAAGTTGAGGGCGCCGCAGACGATGTCGGCGAGACCGCCGTGGGCCTTGTCGACGTTGGTGTGGGCCGCGATGACGGCGATGCCCTTGCTCGCGGCGTGCAGGATGAGGCGGCCGGAGTGGGTGTCGGTCGTGACCGACGCGAGCGGCTCGCGCAGCAGCGGATGATGGACCAGCAGCGCCTGGCAGTCGCGCCTCGCCGCATGGTCGACGGCCGCAGCCGTGGGATCGAGGGCGACCAGCACGGCCCGTACCGCAGCCTCAGGATCGCCGACCTGCAGACCCACGCTGTCCCACGGCTCGGCGAGCTCGAAGGGAGCGACACGGTCGACTGCGTCAAGGACTGCTGCGAGCTTCATGGCCCGAGTCTACCACCGCCCGAACGCGCCCGGCCGGCGGCTCGAAGCCGACGGTCGCGTCGTGGAGCCGCCGCAGGAGGGAGGCGGCGTCGGTCAGGGTCCGATCCAGCCAGACGACGTCCGGAAGGGAGTCGTGCCAGACCTCGCCTTCCACGAACGTGAGGATCTCCCGGCCTTCCTCGTCGAAGCCGAGAGGGCGCGGCGCCTCACTGAAGCCGGCCGCACGAAGGTGGTCGAGCAACGCGTGGACGCCCGGAGTCGTCGGTCCCGGCCGGCGACGGACCGTGTCGCCGACCCGACTGACCGGAGTCTCGCTGCCGCCGGGGAGAAGCTCGTCCACTCGTCGCGCCCTCGCTTGGGATCGGCGCCGGTCCCGGCGACACCGACGGCGACCGTCAGGCCGACGGCGACCGTCAGGCCGACCGCGCCGATCGTGTCGACCGCGCCGATCGTGTCGACCGTGTCGGTCGTGTCGTTCGTATCGGTCGACCGCTCCTTCAGCCCCACAGTCGGCGGACGACCATGCCGGTGGTGACATCATGATGTCACTTTCTGATGACATGATATCGCCCCGTACAGGGGCGTCCCGTCGCCGGGCACGGCCGCCCGGTACGGCCGTCCGGCGTGAACGTCTGATGTGACCGCCAGGCGCGACCGCCAGGCGCGACCGCCAGGCGTGACCGCCAGGCGTGACCGTCGCGCGAGGCGCGGTGAGCTACAATCGATCGACCGTCGACTGGGCACGCGGCTGGCGGCGGCAAGACATGCGTCACGCGGCATCACTTGCGCGGCGCGAGGTGCGCGGCGCGAGGTGCGCGGCAGGGGCGTGAGTACAGCCGAGGCGAGAAGGAGAGCGCCTTGAGGAGATGGCTGATCGTGGTGGCGGCGCTGGCGGCGCTGGCAGTGGCCGGTGTCGGCGCGTGGGCGGCCTTCGCTCGAAGCGGGGGTGGTGGTGGCGCGACGAATCCTCAGGCGAGCGCCTCACCGTCGCGCGGCCCGTCGTTGGTGAGCCCCTCACCGCGGACCTCGCTCATCGCCCTGCCGGCCGGGGTCGGACGCTTCGCCGCCGCCGCGGCTCCGCGGATGGTGGCCGGGCCCCGCGACAAGCCGGTGCCGATCCTCATGTACCACCTGATCGGCGACCCGCCGGCCGGCGAGCCCTATCCCGACCTGTTCGTGTCGCTCTCGGATTTCGCGTCGCAGATGCGCTATCTGGAGGGTCACGGCTTCACGGCGGTGACGCTCACTCAGCTCGCCGCCTTCTGGCACGGGACGGGCAAGCTGCCGGCCAAGCCGGTCGTGCTCAGCTTTGACGACGGCTACCGCAGCGACTGGCGGGCGGCCGCCCCCATCCTGCAGCGCATCGGCTGGACCGGCGTGCTCAACCTCTGTATGAACGCCGTGCACCCGCACGGCGACCTGCCGGTGCCGCTCGTTCACGGGCTCGTGCGCGCCGGCTGGGAGATCGACGACCACACGCTCACACACCCCGACCTGACGACGCTCGACGCCGCCGGCCTGCACCGCGAGATCGTCGTGTCGCGCGCCGTGCTGCAGGCGCTCTCCGGCGAGCCGGTCTCGTTCTTCTGCTATCCGTCCGGCCGCTACGACGCCACGGTGGTCGCCGCCGTCAAAGCCGCCGGCTTCGTGGGCGCGACCACGACCGATGAGGGGCTCGCCACGCCGACCGACCTGTTCACGCTCGCGCGCGTCAGGGTGCACCGGGCCATGAGCCTGGCGGCGTTCGCCCAGGCATTGGCGCACTGAGCGCCGCCGGCGCTCTACGCCTGCGGTCCGGCGGCCGCCACCTCGGGCGGCACGGCCGCCCGGTACTTCTCGAAGTTCTCCTCGAATCGCCGCGCCAGCACCTGCGCCTGGGCGTCGTAGGCGGCGGGGTCGGCCCAGGTCGTGCGCGGCGACAGGACCTCGGCGGGCACTCCCGGACATGAGTCCGGCACGAGCACCTTGAACACCGGGTCAGGGCGAAAGGCGGCGTTGGCGAGCGCGCCGGAGAGCGCGGCCCGCACCAGCCGCCGCGTAAGGGCGATCTTCATGCGCTGTCCGGTCCCGTAGGGTCCGCCGCTCCAGCCGGTGTTGACCAGCCAGCAGGTGGTGTCGTGACGCTGGAGGCGCTCGGCGAGCAAGCCCGCGTACACCGCGGGCGGCCGCGGCATGAACGGGGCGCCGAAGCAGGCGGAGAAGGTCGGCACCGGCTCGGTCACGCCGGTCTCGGCGCCGGCCAGGTTGGAGGTGAACCCCGAGAGGAAGTGGTAGCTCGCCATGTCCGGCGTCAGCCGGGCGATCGGCGGCAGCACCCCATAGGCATCACAGGTGAGAAACACGACGTTGCGCGGGTGGCCGCCCATGCCCGACGGCACGTGACCGCGGATGTGGGCGACGGGGTAGGTGGCCCGCGTGTTCTCGGTGATCGCGTCGTCGTCGTAGTCGATCGCCCGGCTCCAGGGGTCGATCACCACGTTCTCGAGGATCGAGCCAAAGCGCAACGCGCGCACGATCTGCGGCTCGGCGCTGGGCGAGATGCGGATCACCTTGGCGTAGCAGCCGCCCTCGAAGTTGAACACGCCGTGGTCGCTCCAGCCGTGCTCGTCGTCGCCGATCAGGTGGCGCCCCGGGTCGGCCGACAGCGAGGTCTTGCCAGTGCCCGAGAGCCCGAAGAACAGCGCCACGTCGCCGTCGCGGCCCATGTTGGCGGCGCAGTGCATGGGCAGGACGTCGCGTTCCGGCAGCAGGTAGTTGAGCATCGAGAACACCGATTTCTTGATCTCGCCGCCGTACATGGTGCCCACGATCAGCACGACGCGGCGCTCGAGGTCGAGCCCCACGAACGCCTCGGAGCGGGCCCCGTCGGACTTGGGCGAGGCGGTCAGCGCGCCGCAGTCGATCACCGTGATCGCCGGCGCGAAGCGCTCGTGCAGCTCGACGCTCGAGGGCTGCAGGAAGAGCGTGTGAGCAAAGAGGCCGTGCCAGGTGGCCTCGGAGACCACCCTGATGGGCGCCCGGTACTGCGGGTCGGCGCCGGCGTAGCCGTCGAACACGAACGACTCGCGGTGCTGCAGAAAGGCGCTGGCCTTGTCGAGCAGGTGGTCGAACACGCGTCGGGTGCAGGGCTTGTTGACCGCGCCCCAGTCGACCGAGTCGTGCACCGCCCTGGAGTCGACGATGAAGCGATCGTGCGGCGAGCGGCCGGTGCGCAAGCCGGTGCGCACGACGATCGCCCCGTTCGAGGCCAGGATGCCCTCTTTGCGGGCCAGCGAGCGCGCCACGAGCTCGGCGTAGGGCAGGTTGCGATGGACCTCGCCGCTGCCGGCAAGGCCGGCAGCGGCGAGGTCCTCGCGCACCCAGTCTTCGCTTGAGTCAGTCAGAACGTCACCCCCCTCGCGCGCCCAGTATATCGGAGAATAGTCTTGCGACATGCTGCTGAAGCCGCGACGTCTGAACACGACCATCGCCGTGCTGTTCATGATCGGTGCGACGGGCTTTGCCGTCGGCGCGGTCCCGGCCTACGCCGCGGCGGTCGGGGCGCTGCCCGACGCGCTGACGTTCTTCGTGGCCTCGATCTTCTTCACGTCGGCGTCGTTCGCCCAGCTCATCCAGAGCCAGAGCCCGGCCATGGCCGCGACCGGCAGCGCGCGCGACCGGCAGCGGCAGGCCGTGCGTTGGCGCGCCTGGCTACCCCACGACAGGAGCTGGCTGGCGGCGGCCACGCAGTTTCCCGGCACGCTGTTCTTCAACGCCACCACCTTCTGGGCCATGGCCCAGGGCCTGAGCCCCGGACGGTACGACCGGGTCGTCTGGCGACCCGACTTCTTCGGCTCGGTCCTGTTTCTCGTGTCGAGCGCCTTCGCCGTCGTGGCGCTGGGACGGTTCCTGTCGTGGCGCCCGCGCTGCGCCGGCTGGCGGATCGCCTGGCTCAACATGGTGGGTTCGGTCGCCTTCATGGCGTCGGCCATCGCCGCCTTCGTGCTGCCCCGGACGGGGGCCGCCGTGAGTCTGACCTGGGCCGACGGCGCCACCTTCGTCGGCGCCGTCTGCTTCTTCGCCGGCGCCTGGCTCACGATCCCGGCCTTCCGGCCGGCGGCGCCGGTGGCGGTCGACCGCGGTCACCCGTGAGCGGCGCGCCGCGCAGGCTCCCCCACCAGGATCAGGCAACCTACGTTGACAATGTCGTCGTTGTCAACTAAGGTTGCTCCATGGCATCAGTCGAGATCCCCGACCCACACAGCCCCGCCGACGGCCTCGCGGCCGTCGTCGCCCTGCGCCGCCTCGCCGACCTGCTCGAGGCCGCTCAGGTCGAGCAGGCCCTGCGTGCCGGCTGGAGCTGGAGCGAGGTCGCCGAGGCCCTCGGCGTCACCCGCCAGGCCGTCCATAAGAAGTACGCCAAGCGGGTGGCCGCCGCCGGCATCGAGACGAGGAGGCGTCGTGGCTAGTCAGGGCGTGATGGACATTCGCAAGATCGTCGCCCTGGCGCGCGGCGAGGCGCGCGCCCTGGGCAGCTCGCGCATAGAAGCGGAGCATCTCCTGCTGGCCCTGGCGTCGCAGCCGCGGCTGTCGGCCGGGCGGCTGCTGACCGACACGGGGCTCGACCCCGCCACCATCCGCGAAGCGCTCGATCTGGAGTTCGCGCGCAGCCTGGGAGCCGTCGGCATCGTGTTGCACGGCTTCGCTTTGCCCGACGCCCGCCTGTCGGTCCTGGGCGGTCTTCCCCTTGCGCGATCCGCCAAGCTCGCCCTGCAGCGGGCCATCAAGGCCCGTACCGGGCGGGGCCACGACCGGCGCCTCGACTCGCTGCACCTGTTGATCGGCATCCTGGGCGCCGAGGGCGGCACCGTGGCCCGGGCGCTTGCCCTGATCGAGGTCGATCGCGACGCGCTCATCGCTGAGGCCCAGGCGGGCCTCCAGCGCGCCGCATGACGAGGGAGTGAGCGCAGTGCGCGTCGCTTCGTGGCCGGCGTCGCTGGTCCCCGCGGAGCTGCGAGCACAGGTCGTGGCGCTGCAGGAACAGGCGTGGCCCAGCGACGATCCGGCGGTCGTGGCGGGTGTGGTCCACGACCCGGCGCTGCGACCAGTCTCGCTTCTGCTCGTCGACGACGGGACCGTCCTGGCCGCCCTGGACATCCTCTCCAAAGACGTGATCCACCGAGGCCGGCGCTTCGCCGCCAGCGGACTCAGCACGGTGGTCACCGACCGGCAGCGGCGCCGGCAGGGACACGGCCGGCGCCTGGTGACCGCGGCCCGCGAGATGATACGCGACAGCGACGTCGACCTGGGCATCTTCAGCTGCGACCGGCCGCTTCAGCACTTCTACGAGAGCGCCGGCTGGGGCGTGCTGCCCGGCGCGGTGCTGGTCGGCGGCACCCCTGAAGAGCCGTTTCCCAGCGATCGCTTCGACAAGGTCGTCCTGGCGCGTTTCTTCTCGGCCCACGCGAAGTCGTGCAGCGGATGGTTCGAGCGCGCCCGCATCGAGCTCTTCCCCGGGCCCATCGACAAGCTCTGGTAGCGCCGCTACAGCGTACGGCCCAGGACGAACCCCGCCCGTACCGCGTCGAACACCCGCCCGACGCAGAACGAGTCGCCGATGTTGTACACCTCGGGCGCGACGTGGCGCCGGACGCACTCTGCATGAAGGCCCGCGGCGGGAACGAGTCCGGTGGCCAGCACGACCAGGTCGGCGACGATGGTCTCCTGGGCATCGACCACGCGCAGCGCGCGGGCGAGAGGGTTCCTGACGTTGGCCGGCAGCAGCGGCGTCCAGGTGACATAGGGGTCGGGCACCGTGGGCGAGACGTTGCGCACGACCGTCACCCCGGAGTCGTCGACCGACCGCAGACGGGCGCAGTTGAGCAGCTTGACGCCGCGCGCTTCGAGGTAGTGCAGCAGGTAGCCGCGATTGGCGGTGCAGTTGCCCGTCATGAGCTGGGGCAGCATCTCGACGACCGTCACCTGCTTGTCGTGCTCCGCGGCCAGCCAGAAGGCGGTCTCGCAGCCGACCGCGCCGCCACCGACCACCACCACCTGCCGGGCGCCGTCGGCGAGGGCGGGCCGGCGCAGCAGATCGACGGCCCACACGACGTGCGGGCCGTCGATGCCGGCGATCGGGGGCCGCGCGAGCTCGCCGCCGGTGCAGGTCACGACGGTGTCGAAGGCCTCCTGCTCGAGCTGCCCGGCCGACGCCGCGGCGCCCAGCCGCAGCTCCAGGTCGTGCTCGCGCGCGCTGCGCTGCAGCGATCCTTCGAGGTAGCGCAGGTAGTTGCCGACGTCGAGCTTGGCGCGCGGCACCGAGCCGGGCACCAGCATGCCGCCCGGCCGCTCCTCGCGCTCGAACACGGTGACCTTGTGGCCGCGGCGCGCGGCGGCGCAGGCGCAGGCGATGCCGCTCGGACCGGCCCCGACCACGGCCACGCGCCGCGGCCGGGCGACGACCGGCAGGTCGGGCGCGAAGACGTCCTCGAACCCCGTACGCGGGTTCACGGCGCACTGCGGATGACCACCCTCGACGAACTCGTTGACGCAGCCTTCCTGATCGCCGATGCAGGGCACGATCTCGTCGATGCGGCCGGCGTAGGCCTTGAGCGGCCAGTCCGGGTCGCACAGCAGCGGGCGGCCGAGCATGACCAGGTCGCAGTCCTCGTCGCGCAGGGCCTGCTCGCAGAGGTCGGGGTTGCCCAGCTTGCCGACCGCGGCGACCGGCACCTCGAAGCCGGCGTTGGAGGTGACGCCGTGCTGTCGCAGATACTCGCGCGCGACCCGGGCCACCTCGAGAAAGCAGCCGGGTGGCATGAAGGTCGGCGGGTGGGGCAGCCACCAGTTGTCGTAGCAGCCCAGGTCGACGTCGAAGGCGTCGACGCCCGCCTTGACCAGGTTCGCCATGAAGCCCAGGGTCATCTCGGCGGTGCGCTCCGCGGCGAAGCGCCGCAGCGAGGCGACCGACTTCAGGCGCGCGCCGTAGGTCTCGTCGAGAGCGGTCGTCAAGTCGATGCGGTACATGATCGGGTAGCGGTCGCCCGTGCGCCGGCGGATCTCGCCGACCAGCTCCAGGCCGAACCGCTGCCAGTCGGCGTAGCGGCCGAACCGGCGGCGGTTGAAGGCCGGGCTGGTGAGCTGGTCGAGCAGGTAGCCCTCGTGGCCGTGCAGGTAGACGCCGTCGATCTGCATCGCCTGGGCATCGGCCGCGGCCTGGCCCGCCGCTCTGACGATCGTGCGGCACTCGTGACCCGAAAGCGGGCGACACGGCAAGGCGGAGGTGTAGAAGTTCGGGTTCCACGACGCCGACACCGGCAGCCGGTGTTTGGTGAGCAGGCACTCCGGTGAGCCGACCCGCCCCAGCCCGGCCGTGAGCTGCACGAAGAACCGGGCGCCGAAGGCGTGGCAGGCGGCGGCGATGTCGCGCCAGCCCGAAAAGACGGTGCGCGAGCGGTCGAGTCGCGGAAAGTACGACAGGTCGCCCCGCTCGGTGACCGTGGGATCGACCCTCTGACCGACGGGCACCAGGCCCGACGTGAGCAGCCCGGCGCCGCCCCGGGCGCGCTCGGCGAAGTAGCGCACCATGCGGTCGCTGGGCCGGCCGCTCTCGTCGGCCACCGAGATGTTGCCCATGGGCGCCATGACGATGCGGTTCTTGAGCGTGACGCCGTTGATGCGGGTGGGCGAGAACAGATGCTCGAACGGATGGAGCTCGCCGCTGAGGCGGCCCTGCGCCAGCCGGTCGTCGTGCGCGAACCAGGAGCCGTACTCCTCGGTGAGGCGTCGAACCGTCTCTGTGCTGTCCCTGTCCATCTCCCGCGAACCTCGCCGGCAGCGTATGGCACGCCGTGCCTCGCGGCAAGGTCGGCCCTGCGGGCAGAGGTGCGACATTCCCGTCAAACGTCTGGTATCGTACGGGGGTCAGGCGCGAGACCGAGGGGGTTCTCATGAAACGTCGCACCATTCTGCTTGTGGTGGCACTCTGCGTGCTCGTCTGGGCTTCGCTGGGCACGGCTGCCGCCGCGGCTTCGCCGTCGTCGCTCCCGGCCACCGCGGCCTCAAGCCCGACTCCCAGCACGCCGACGCGCGCCGCCTGGACGTTCGCCGTCTACGCCAACGAAGACAACGACCTCGACTACACCTGGCGGCAGTTCACCCTTAGGCAGCTCCGGGCTCTGCCCGCCAACGCCGACGTGAACGTGGTCGCCATGGTCGACTGGCCCGCCGGCAAGGGTGTCCAGCTCCTGCGGTTCTCAGGTCGCAAGGTGACCGTGGTGGCGAGCTGGCCCGACAAGGACTTCGGCTCGGGAGAGACCTTCGAGTGGTTCCTCAAGCAGGTCGCCGGGCGCTACCCGTCCGACCACCTCGCCGTCGACATCTGCGATCACGGCTACGGCTGGCGCTACGTCTCCTACGACGCCACTTCCAACCGCGACATCACCATGCCGGAGCTGCGCAGCGCCATCCAGCGCGCCGCCGTGCCCATCGACCTGCTCTGCTTCGACGCCTGCAACATGGCCAACATCGAGGCCGTCCACGAGATCGGCAGATCGGGCCTGATCGGCTATGTGGTCGGCTCCGAGGAGACGATCGACCAGGACGGCATCCCCTACGCGGGCGGGCTGCGCCCCCTGCTGACCGACCCGAGCCGCACCCCCCGGCAGGTGGCCGGCGACATGGTGAGCGCCTGGCAGATGTACTACCGTCCCCTGCGCTGCTTCAATTGGGTGAGCCTGACGGCGCTCGACGTCGACCAGGTCATGCAGGCCCAGACCGACATCACCGCCTGGGTCGCCAGGCTGCGCCTCGATCTGCCGCAGTTCAGACCACGGTACGTCGCCGACCTCCACCACAGCATCTACGCCTGGGACGAATGGTACGTCGACCTCGCCGACGTCGCCGATCGCCTGGCAGCCGACCCGGCGATCACCGACCCGACGCTCAAGGAGCTTTCGACCACGGTCGCCAACGACGTCTCCGGAGCCGTGGTGGCACTGTGGAGCGGTTCGTATGCCAGCCGCTTCAAGGGCCTTACGATCTGGTGGGCCACCGGCAGTGACTGGACCACCGACCATCGCATCTACGACCAGCAGATCTCCTTCGCCACCGAGACCGGCTGGTACGGGTTCCTGAAAGCCTTCAATGCCGGACACCTGCCCGGTCCTCAGACGGCGCCCAGCCCCAACCTCTACCGGGCCGCCTACGGCCTGACCGACGTCGCCTTCGCCGACGCCGACCACGGCTGGGCCACCGGCTACGACAACGTCACCAACGAGCCGCTCATCCTGCGCACCACCGACGGCGGCGGCCACTGGACGACCAGGAGCCCCACCGCGTGGGACACTTACATGCTCAGCTCACTGTCGTTCCTCGACGCGCAGCACGCGTTCGCCGTCGGCAGCGAGGGCGACTGGGAGAGCGCCATCGTCAAGACCGTGAACGGCGGCGGCACCTGGGGCTGGCAGGACAGCAACACGGTCCAGTATCTGGAGGGCGTCGACTTCCTCAACGCCTCCCATGGCTGGCTGGTAGGCAGCCGCGGCACCCTCATGCACACCACCGACGGCGGCCGCAGGTGGAGCGGGACCAGCGGCATCTCCGACTCCGATCTGTGGTCGGTCGACTTCGCCGACGCCGCCGACGGCTGGATCACGGGCGGCTACGCGCCAACGTCCACTGGCTTCATCAGGCACACCTCAGACGGCGGCACGACCTGGACCACGCAGAAGACCGTGGCCGGGTCGATCGTCTACAAGGTCCGCGCCCTGAGCGGCTCGCAGGCGTGGGCCGTCGGCGGCAGTCCCGTCGCGGGGGCCGGCGTCATCCTGCACACCACCGACGGCGGGCTCACCTGGCAGACGGCCTACGGCGGGCCCACGACCCCTTGGCTCTCCGGCGAGTCGTTCCCCGATGCCGCCAGCGGCTGGGTCGTGGGAGAGCACGGCACGGTGCTGCGCACGACCAACGGCGGCCTGAGCTGGGACACCGTCGCCGTGCCCACCTCCGAGGACCTGACGGCGACCTGGTTCACCGACGCCGCCAACGGCTGGATCGTCGGCGACGGCGAGGCGATGCTGCACACCACCGACGGCGGCACGACCTGGACGACCACGCTGGCCGACGTCACCGGCCCGCGGACCTTCGCCCCGTCGCCTTCGACGGTGAGCCGGGGAGCGCGGACGGACCTGGCCTACAGCGTGACCGACACGCAGAGCGCCACCGCGACCGTGACGATCCGGATCCGCAACGCCGCCGGACGGGTGGTCAAGATGTACTCGCTCGGTCCGCGCGCGACCGGCGTGCAGCTCGCCGCGCGCTTCGTCTGTCACCTGCCGCGCGGCACGTACCGGTTCCTCGTCTACGCAAGAGACCAGGCCGGCAATCCGCAGACCCGGCTGGGGTGGAACACCCTCACGGTGAAGTAGCCACGTCCCTGCCTGATGGCCGCGCCGCGGTGGGACCGGCGTAGCCACGCCACGGGCCGCTGCGTACGCCGGCCCGGGGTCGGCTAGACGATGGTGACGACGATGCCGGCGTCGGCCAGGCGCTGCAGCTCGGGCGCGGCCGCCGAAGAGTCGGTGATGAGCTCGTCGACGCAGCTCACGTCGCAGATGCGCACAAAGGCGAGGCGCCCGACCTTGGAACCGTCGGCGACCACGATCACGCGCCGGGCGCGGCCGATCATCACGCGGTTGGTGTGGGCCTCGATGTCGTGGTGGGTGGTGAGCCCGCCGGCGACGTCGATGCCGTCGACGCCGACCACGGCGAGGTCGAGGTTCATGCCCTCCAGAGCGGCCTCGGCGAGCGGCCCTACCAGCTCGTAGGACTCGCTGCGCGCGGCGCCGCCGGTGACGATCAGCTTGAGGTCGGGGCGCAGCGCCAGCTCGGCGGCGATGTTGAGGGCGTTGGTGACGACGGTGAGCCCCTGGCGGTCGGCCAGGCGGCGGGCGACCTCGGTGGTGGTGGTGCCGCCGGTGAGGCCCACCGAGGCGACGTCGTCGCCGACACGGCCGGCGGCAGCGGCGGCGATGCGCCTCTTCTCGTCGCGGCGCCGGCCGCCGCGGTAGCGCAACGGCAGCTCGTAGGCCGTGCTGTTGGCCACGGCCCCGCCATGGGTGCGCGACAGCAGGCGCTGCTGCTCGAGGAGCTGCAGGTCGCGGCGGATCGACGCGGTCGACACGCCGAGCTTGGCGGCGATCTCGGCGACCCCGACGGAACCGCCGGCGGCGAGCTCTTCGAGGATGAGGCCCATGCGTTCTTCCTGGCGCATCGGGCTACCCTGTCAGGGCGGCGCCGGACGCCGCGTCGAAGGCGTAGACCTCGCCGGGATGCACGGTCAGGCGCACGCGCTCGCCGGCCTTCAGCCGCAGGCGTCCGTCGAGCTTGACGGTGACCTCGGCCCGCGACTCCGGGTCGGCGGCAAACAGCGGCGTCTCTTCGCTTGCGTCCGGCGACGCCGCGCGACCGTTGACGAAGCCGTGGGCCAGCAGCTCGCCGCCCAGCGGCTCGACGACCTCGATGTCGAACTGCAGCGACGGCCGGGTGTCGTCGGGCGCGATCAGCGACAGCGACTCGGGGCGGATGCCCAGGACGCAGGGACCGTCGGGCACGTGAGCCAGCTCGACCTCGAGCTCCCCCGCCTGCACCCGGCCGGCGCTGGCGTTGGCGGCCAGCAGGTTCATCGGCGGGCTGCCGATGAAGTGCGCGACGAAGACGTTGGCGGGGTGCTCGTAGACGTCCTGCGGCGTGCCGACCTGCTGCAACTCGCCGCCGGAGATCACCGCGAGCCGGTCGCCCAGCGTCATCGCCTCGACCTGGTCGTGGGTGACGTAGATCGTGGTGATGTTCAGCCGCTGGTGGATGCGCTTGAGCTCGGCCCGCATCTGCACCCGGAGCTTGGCGTCGAGGTTGGAGAGCGGCTCGTCGAGCAGGAACGCCTTGGGCTCACGCACCAGCGCCCGGCCCATGGCCACGCGCTGGCGCTGCCCGCCCGACAACTGCGCCGGCCGGCGCTTGAGCAGCTCGTCGAGGCCCAGCATGGCGCTCATCGTCGCCACGCGCCGGTCGACCTCGTCGCGGGGCACGTGGCGCTGGCGCAGGCCGAAGGCGAGGTTGCGCCGCACCGACATGTGCGGATAGAGCGCGTAGTTCTGAAAGACCATGGCGATGTCGCGGTCGCGCGGCGACAGGTGCGTCACGACCTTTCCGGCGATAGTGATCGTGCCCGAGGTCGCCGACTCGAGTCCGGCGACCAGGCGCAGCGCCGTGGTCTTGCCGCAGCCCGAAGGTCCGACGAGGATCATGAACTCGCCGTCGGGGACGCGGAGCGACAATCCCTTCACCGCGGTCGTCCCGCCGGGAAACTCCTTGGTCACGTCCTGGAAGGACACGTCGGCCATGCGTCTACCCCTCCTGCCGGCTCACTGTTTGATGCCCGTGTAGGCGATGGACTGGATGAACCAGCGCTGGGCGAACAGGAACACCGCCAGCATGGGTATCTGGCTCATCACCGTGCCCGCCATGAGCAGGTTCCACTGGGTCACGTGGGAGCCCTGGAACATCGACAGGCCGAGCTGCAGCGGCGCGTGCTGCGGGGTAGTGATGATGATCAGCGGCCAGAGAAAGTCGTTCCACGACCACATGAACTGGATGATCGCCAGCGTGGCGAGCACCGGCGCCGAAAGCGGCAGGACGATCTTGAACAGGATCCCCAGGCGCGAGGCGCCGTCGATGCGAGCCGCCTCTTCGAGCTGGATGGGCAGCGAGAGGAAGAACTGGCGCAGCAGGAAGATGCCGAACACGCCGCAGAGGTTGGGCACGATCAGGCCCCCGACACTGTCGATCAGGCCGAGCTTCCGCACGATCAGGAAGGTCGGGATGATCACGACCTGGAACGGCACCATGAGGGTGACGAGGAGCAGCACGAAGACCACGTTGCTGCCGACGAAGCGCACTCGGGCGAAGGCGTAGGCGGCGAGACTGCAGAACAGCAGGTTGCCGGCCACGGTCGCCGCCGAGTAGAGGAAGCTGTTGACGAAGAAGTGGCCGAAGGGCAGCGAGTTCCAGGCGTTCACGTAGTTCTCGAAGTGCAGCGACCTCGGCAGCAGGACCGGCGGAAAACGCTGCGCGTCGGAGGCCGTCTCGAGCGAGGTGATCACCGACCAGACGAGGGGCAGCAGCATGGCCGCCGATAGCGGGATCAAAAAGAGGTGCCACGGGCTGAAGGGCCAGTGCCGCGGCCGCTTGTCGGGGAGGGCCTCGAGATCGAGAGGACGATCCACGCCGAGGAGCGAGCCGGCCGCCATCAGCCGACCCTCATGTGTAGGCCCGTCGGCTGCCGACCTTGAGCTGGATGATGGTGATCACCAGAATGGCGAGGAACAATACGTAGGCGATGGCGGCGGCGTAGCCGCCGTTGAAGAACTGGAAGGCCTGCTGGTACAGGTAGAAGACGACCACGGTGGTCGATCCCAGGGGGCCCCCACGGGTGGTGACGTAGATCTCGT
>Ga0182027_10006725_pt1 | contig 17135 bp, 11 predicted proteins | sample 712E1DmetaG_FD_121300 | JGI IMG/M metagenome (GOLD analysis project Ga0182027, IMG submission 121300) | Permafrost microbial communities from Stordalen Mire, Sweden - 712E1D metaG (Illumina Assembly) | ecosystem: Environmental > Terrestrial > Soil > Wetlands > Permafrost | place: Sweden... | reverse complement strand
TCGCCAACAAGTACACCTCGCCAGCGCACTTTGCGATCATGGGCGGATCGAACGGAGGGCTGCTGATGGGCGCGGCGATCACGCAACGGCCGGATCTGTTTGCGGCCGTGGATTGCACCTATCCACTGCTGGATATGTTGCGCTACCAGAAGTTTGAACAGGGCGCGCATTGGACCACCGAATACGGGTCCGCGGACAACGAGAAGCAGTTTCCGTATCTGCTCAAGTACTCGCCGTACCAGAACGCAAAGGCCGGCACGGCCTACCCGGCGGTGCTGTTCTTTACCGGCGCAAGCGACACGCGGGTGGATCCGCTGCACGCGCGCAAGATGACGGCGCTCTTGCAAGCGGATTCGGTCAGCGGGCGGCCAATCCTTCTGCACTACAGCGTTTCCGGCGGCCACTCCGCCGGCGTGGGCGTGGAACAGAAGATCCAGGACCACGCGGACCAGCTCACCTTTCTGTGGACGGAAACGGGACAGGCTCCAACACATAAGTAACTTCCCTGGGTGGCAGACACCGCACAGGAACACAAGTGAAGAATGTCCGAGCGTAACCTCAACCTGCGGGAAGATCTTCCGATAAAGAGATTACGGAACCAGGAAGCATGCTCAGAGGCGCGTCCGCAGGGGTTTTGTGCATGGAAACCCATCCTATGCAGATTGCAGCGGACGACTGCGGGCTTCGCGGAGAGCATTCAGGCACCCAATACGCAGGCCGACCTAAGCCGGCAAAGGCGCTGGCGGCGGCGCAGCGTGGGCCCGGAGAAGGAATGCTGCAAGCAGAATTGCAGACCGGCAAGATCGATTGGCAGGAAGAAGACGCCAGGCTGTCCGCGCTGGCCTCGACAGGAATTCTTGACTCGGCGCCGGAGCCCAGCTTCGACGCCGTTACCCGTCTGACCGCCGAGTATTTCAATGCCGACACAGTGCTGCTCGGCTTTGCTGATGAGAGCCGCCTCTGGATCAAGTCCTACTGGGGCGAGCCGGTGCGAGAGTTGCCGCGAAAGAAGAGTGTGTTTGAGATGGTGCTGGCGGAAGACGGGCCGGTGGTGGTGCCGGACGTTTCCATGCATCCCGACTTTGCAGGCAGCCGGATGACGATTCGGCGGCTTGAGGTGGCATCGCTTGCGAGCGCGCCGGTCCGTTCGGGCGAAGGCAGGATTCTAGGAACGCTGACCGTTTTCGGATGTGAGCCGCGCCGCGAGATGGCGATGGAGGAATTACGCATGCTGGAAACTCTGGCGGATCTCGTGGCCAGCCAATTAGAGCTGCGCAGAATGCGCAAGACCTTTCGCAGCTGCCGCGTGCGGCACAAGCGCGCTGCCAAGCCAGTAACCGGGATCTGGCCGCGCACGTCGGACCTGCGGCAGGCTCTGGACATGCGGCAATTTGTGCTGTATTACCAGCCAGAGATCGAGCTGGCCACGCGCAGGATCGTTGGGCTGGAGGCATTGATCCGCTGGCAGCATCCCGATCGGGGACTGATTCCGCCTATGGAGTTTATTCCTCTTGCCGAGGAAAGCGGACTGATCCTGCCCATCGGCGACTGGGGACTTTCAGAAGCCTGCAGCCAGATTCAGAAGTGGTGCCGTGAGGACCCCAAACAGGCGGCGCCGCGCGTCTGCGTGAATCTTTCGGCGCGCCAGTTCGCGCGCGAAGGCTTGGCCGACCACGTCGAAGCGCTGCTTCGCCAGTCCGGCGTCTCGAGCCGGCAGCTCGGCCTGGAGATGACGGAGTCCAGCCTCATCTCGGAAAATGGCACGACGCTGGAGGTGCTTGGCAGTCTGCGCCGGCTCGGAGTTTCGCTGCTGATGGACGATTTCGGCACCGGTTATAGCTCGCTCCATCACCTGCATTCCTTGCCGTTCGACGTGCTCAAGATCGATCGCTCGTTTGTTACGCGCATGACAGGAGGCGACCAGCCGCTGCATATTGTGCGCACCATTGTTGAGCTGGCGCGTGTGCTGGGGATGGACGTGGTGGCGGAAGGAATTGAGACTCAAGAACAGTACACGCTGCTGCGGCAGTTGGGATGCCGTTTCGGGCAGGGCTTTCTCTTTTCGCGTCCCGTGTCAGCCGAAACCATCAGCCGGATGCTGCGCCTGCCCGGTCGCATTTTGCCCGATCTGGCGAAATCCGCCGCCGGGCTCACGGAACGTGCGACCGAGCCGGACCAGCAGGAGTGTGCTGCAATGGGAACAGTGCATGCCTTCTCCTGATTTGGGAGGGGCGCGGTTCTTTCGTTGGAGCTTTCTCATGGCTCTGGGCGGGTGAGGCGCTATGCTCCATGCCATGGAGCCATCGGTCCAGACTCGGCCCTCCCCCACCTCTTCCAGCTTTGCCGGGATGCTGGCCGCGCTTGCCGTCCCCTCAAGTGACGCAACGGATCACGTGACGGCATTGGGCGGCAGCGATCTGGGTGAGGATGTGGCGACGCTCAGCTACGAACGCGCCTTGCGTGCTCATGCCCGTTACAAGCCGGCGGATCGTGGCGATTGGGCGTTGACGCAGCCAGCGAGGAAGGGGGCAAGCGCTGCGCAGGAAGAGCCAGCGCTCCCCGACGAGCAGGGCGGCGAAGGGTCGGCGGCGCATGCGGGTGCTGCGAAGCAGGCGGCGGCTGACCGGGATATGCGATCAGCGAGTGTGACCATTCGATTGAGCAAGGCGGAGTACGAGCGGCTGCATCAGCGCGCCGCTGAAGCCGGAGTGACAGTGTCAGCTTATCTGCGCTCTTGCACCTTTGAGGCTGAAACGCTGCGCGCGCAGGTGAAGCAGGCGTTGGCTGAATTGCGGTCGGGTGGAGCACGAGGGACCGAGGGACCAAGAGAACAAGAGAACAAGGGGCTGAAGCAACGAGGAAACGAGGGAATCAGAATTGCTCGCGTTCTGGCTCACGTTGGCAACCTTTGCATTGGCTTATCCTCCGGTAAATCATCCTGACGAGCGAATTACGCTTATGAACAAGTGGAGCAAATCAGCCTGTTTGTTCCCTTGCTTCCTGCAGGGGTCCCCGGCGGGCGATTTGTGCCCGCTGGGGTGGCTTGTTCCCTCCTTCACTCTACTTCGAGCACCAGGCACTTGAGATATTCGGTCTCCGGCAGGTTGAGGACGACCGGATGGTCAGGCGCGGCGCCACGACGTTCGAGCAGGCGCACGCGCCGGGACGCATCGGCAGCAGCGGCGGCGACCGCGCCCTCAAGATCGGCCCAGGCAACATGATGCGAGCAGGAACAGGTGACCAGCAGGCCGCCGGGACGCAGCATTTTCAGCGCGCGCAGGTTCAACTCCTTGTACCCGCGCAGGGCGCCTTCAACGGCGCGCTTTGTTTTGGCGAAGGCCGGTGGATCGAGGGCGATGGCGTCGAAAGTCTCGCCGGCGTGCGACCAGTCGCGGAGAATCTCAAAGGCGTCGGCCTCGATCCAGTCGACCTCGGCGACGACGCGCGAGCGATTCGCTTCGAGATTGCGCTCCGCCACCTCGAGCGCGGCGCGCGAGACGTCGATCCCCACCACCTGGCGGCAGACCTGGGCGAGGTGGAGCGCAAATCCTCCCTGGTAGCAAAAAACATCGAGCGCGCGGCCCCCTGATTCGGATTTCGGCATGCCCAACCGGCGAGCCCATTCGACCGCGGCGGAGTAGTTGGCGCGCTGGTCGAGGAACGCGCCGGTCTTTTGGCCGGCGTTGACGTCGTATTGAAAGATGAGGCCATTGAGGTGGAACTGCGTGGCGATGGCGGGGCGCTTGGGATCGGCGATCCACAACGGATCGAGACTGGGCGCGGGAAGGTCCTCGAACTCGCGAATGCGTGGATCGGGGCGTTCGAAGATGGCCGCTGGCGCGAGTTCTTTGCGCAGGACGCGTACGCAGGTTTCGCGCACCACTGCGTGGAGCAGACCTTTGGTCAGGAGTTGCAGCACGATGAGCTCGCCGTATTTATCTGCGATGAGACCGGGCAGCTCGTCGGCCTCGCTGAAACAGAGGCGGCAGGCGTCGTTGGCAGCGTCGAGCAGCGGCTTGCGGCGCGCAATGGCTGCGCGCAGGCGCGACGCGATCAGCTTGAGCCATGCGGCATCGTCGAGGGCTTCGCGCGAGACCAGGCGCAGCGCGATCTGAGATGCAGGGCTGTAGAGGGCAGTGCCGAGAGAGATTCCACGGTTATCAGCCACAGGCAGAAGAGCGGGAGGGTCTTCTTCTGGCTTTGCCAGGGTGATCGCCTGCACGTCGGACGCGTAAACCCAAAGGTGGCCGGCGCGGAGGCGGTCAGCAGCACGGCGATTGACGACGGCGCCAAGCGGAGCAGCTTCCGGTTGCGAGCGTGGGGCGGGCGGTGCGCCCGATTCCGATTTGTGACGTTTAGCCATTGGCTTAAGTTACTGATTCTGAGCGTCCTCGCGCATAGCTGGAGGCAGAGTCTATCTTACCAAGCGCGGGGCCCCGAACGGCATCTCGACCGTCGTGCGCCGGGGATTCTGTGCCGATTTCAATGCCCCTGATGCGAGACTCGCCGCAAAAAGGGTTCCCGTGCGGCGCGAGAGCCTGTTCGCTGGAGTGGCGCGAATTCATGCCCGGCGAACGCAAGCGGCCTATAATAAAGCATGGCGACTGCCCGGCAGACCAGTCCGGCAGAAGATTCCGGCGCGCCTGTGTCTCCCCCGCAGGAAGCACAAGTTCCTGCTCCCGCGGCACAGGCCGTCCCGACGGATGAACGCGCCATAAGCGAGCGCTTCGAGGCGCTGCTTCGCCAGGTGCAGGCCAACCGGCCCAATGAAGATATCTCATTGATTCGAAAGGCGTGGGAGTTCTGCGTCACGCACCACCAGGGGCAGACTCGCCTGAGCGGTGAGCCCTATATTGTGCATCCGCTTGAGGTGGCCGAAGTGCTGGTGGAGATGAAGCTGGACGGGACGGCCATCGCGGCGGCGTTGCTGCACGATGCCGTGGAAGACACCCAAGCCACCAACGAGGAGATCGCGATCTCATTCGGCGACCAGGTGGCGCACATCGTCGAGGGCGTAACCAAAATCGACAAGATCCAATTCGCCAACCGCGAGGACCGCCAGGCAGAGAACGTGCGCAAGATGCTGCTGGCCATGGTTTCGGATGTGAGGGTGGTTCTGATCAAGCTGGCGGACCGCCTGCACAATATGCGCACGCTGGAGCATCTGAAGCCTGAACGGCAGGAGGCGATCGCGCGCGAGACGCAGGACATCTACGCGCCCCTGGCGCACCGGCTGGGCATGGGCAAGGTGCGCGGCGAGCTTGAGGATCTGGCCTTCCGCTATACAGACCCGATGAGCTATGAACGCGTGGCCGCGGCGGTGGAGGCGCAGCGAGTGGAAGGCGAGCAGTTCCTGCGCGGCGTGGAAGACACGCTGGCGGAGCAACTGAGGGAGAACAGCATTCAGGCGCGCGTGGAGTGGCGCATCAAGCGGCTCTACTCCATCTACCAGAAGATCGAGCGCACCAAGGTTTCGTTTGACCAGGTGTACGACCTGCTGGCCGTGCGCGTGATTACACAGGATGTGGCCTCGTGTTACGCAGTCTTCGGGCTGATTCACACGCTTTGGCGGCCGGTGCCGGGCCGAATAAAGGATTTCATCGCGATTCCGCGCGCGAACCGCTATCGATCGCTGCACACCACGGTAATGAGCGCCAACGGACACCAGTTCGAGGTGCAGATCCGCACCGAAGAGATGCATCGCATCGCCGAGGAGGGCATTGCGGCGCACTGGAAGTACAAGGCGGGCGGCGGCGTGGTTACGGCACGGGACGAGGAGCGGTTGAACTGGATTCGCCAGCTTGTGGAGTGGCAGAAGGAGATGACGGATCCCAACGAGTTTCTCTCCAGCCTGAAGATGGACCTCTATCCCGACGAGGTGTACACCTTTACGCCGAAAGGGAAGGTTGTGGTGGTGCCGGCGGGAGCCACTCCCGTGGATTTTGCCTACACCATCCACACCGAGGTGGGCAACACCTGCATAGGGGCCAAGATCAACAGTCGCATGGTGCCGCTGCGCACCAAGCTGCGGACCGGCGACATCGTCGAGATCGTCACGCAGAAGGATCACAAACCGAGCCGCGACTGGCTCACCTTTGTCAAAAGCCCGCGCGCGCGCAACAAGATTAAACACTGGCTGAATGAGGACCAGCGGCGGCGCGCGGTGGAGATCGGCAGAAAACTGCTGGAGCGCGAGGCACGGAAGTTCAAAGTGCCCATGACGCAGATCGACGACCAGGATCTGGGCCGCATTGCCCACGAGTTCGGCGTGACCACGGCCGCAGATCTGCTGGCCACGCTGGGACAGGGTAAGCACGCCGCGCACCAGGTGCTGAACAAGCTTGCGCCGGGGATCGCCACGCAACCCGAGGCCGAGCCGGGCGCGCCCGCCGCGGCAGGCAAGCCGGGCGAAGCGGGCATGTCGGACGCCGTGCGCAAGCTGCATCTGGCGGGGTCCGATTCGCTTCAAGTGGAGGGTCAGAACGATTTGCTGGTTTATCGCGCGCGATGTTGCAACCCCATTCGCGGCGAGGAGATCGTGGGCTACGTGACGCGCGGCAAGGGCGTGGCCGTGCACGCCCGCAGTTGTCCCAATGTGCAGAACCTGCTCTACGAGAGCGACCGGCGCATCAACGTCGAGTGGTCGCGCGCGGCGGACGGAGCCGGCGGGCAAGCGCAGCGCTACCCGGTCAAGATCATCGTCCACTGCGAAGACCGCACCGGCATGCTGAAGGAGCTGACCGCCGTCATTTCCGACGAGAACACCGACATTCGCGCCGTGGATTTGAGCCGCGACGAGGAGGGCGAGGCCATCATCGAGTTCGTCGTGGAAGCCGAGGACGTGCGCCATCTGAACCGCATGGTCCTCGGGCTTCGCCGCGTGGACGGCGTGCGCCAGGTGCAGCGGACGCAGAAAGTGTGACAGCAGCTCTTAGCCGTTAGCTTTTAGCTCTTAGCCTGTTCAACGGTGGATCGACTTCCTGCAAAAGCAGACTTCCTGATAGCCATTCAGCGCCGCTGTCCTCAAGTTGTGTTCCGGTCGCGATACGTCTGCATCAGAAACGGAAATGCTGGTCTGAACTGCTCAGACTCCCGCCGATTGCCGTGCGAGGCTGTTTGAATGGGCGAGATTTTGCGCCACGCCACAGTAATTGGCTAAGGAGATCGCATGTCATTCGGACTTTATTCTGCAGGTTTTGCAATCCTGATCGTCGGACTGGCTTACGCCGCGCACCTGGTGCGCATGCCAATGCACTGGATTGTGGTAGGCGCGGTCGTGATGATCGGCATTGGAATCTTGTCGGCCGTAAAGGCCACGCGCACGAGAGACGCAGCCGGGTAGTTGCATTGGACGTTCAGACTCGCAGCGTCAGCGGTAACATTTCTTCATGCCAGAAAGAGCTGACGGCCGCGAATCGATCTTGCACGGCATCCACGTCATCGACGGCGGCCTGGCCACGGAGCTCGAATATACGGGCGCGCGCATTGACGGTCCGCTGTGGTCGGCGCATGTGCTCGAAGACGAGCCGGAAAAACTGCTCGCCGTGCATCGCGCATACATTCGAGCGGGCTCGCAGTGCATTGCCACATGCAGCTACCAGGTTTCGCGCATGGGCTACGCCGAAGTGGGGCTGAAGTCAGAGCGCGCCGATGCGGCACTGTTGCGATCCGTTGAGCTGGCGCGGTCGGTGGTGGCGGAGTTCCCAGAGCGACGTGTTCTCGTAGCCGGTTCGCTGGGGCCGTATGGCGCGGCGCTGCACAATGGCGCTGAGTACTCCGGCAACTACGACAGCTCCTACGACGATCTGGTCCGCTTCCATCGCGAGCGGATCGAAGTTTTCGCAAGTGCCACGGGCAACCAGAGACCGGATTTGCTCGCGTTCGAAACCTTCCCTTCGCTCGAAGAAGTGCGCGCGGTGGGCGAGGCAATGGCGCCGTGGCCATCATTGCGCGCCTGGTTCAGCTTTTCCTGCCGCGACGAGAAACATGTCTCCCACGGCGAGCCCATTGTCGATTGCGCCGCGCTGGTTGCCACATTCCCCCAGACGGTGGCCATCGGCGTGAACTGCGTTCCGCCGAGGTGGATTCCGGCGCTGATTGCGGAACTGCAGACCGGTTCCGACAAGCCGATCATGGTCTATCCGAACTCCGGCGAAGGCTGGGACGCGGCGCGGCGATGCTGGACGGGAGTGACTGATCCGGAAGACTTCGGCGTGCACGCGGCGGAGTGGTTCGGGGCGGGAGCGCAGATGGTGGGCGGCTGCTGCCGCACGCGCCCGGCGCATATTCGCGCGGCGGCACAGGCAGCCAATTCTGTCTCGACCCGAATCTGCTAGACGAGCTGGAGCGCCGCCGTGCCTTTACGGGGCGCAATAAAGCGGCCGGCGCGGGAGGCGATGGAGAGCTTTTCGCGGCTGAGAAGCTTGCGGATCTGCCCTCGGGCGTGCTCAGCCCAGGGACCGCGGTTGTCGAGCTTGACGTAGGCGCGCCAGTGGCGCAGCGCGGAGCGATTTTGGCCGGTGCGCTCGTAGGCGAGCGCCAGGTTGTAGTGGGCGTCGGCGTAGCGTGGCGAGAGGGTCACTGCCTTGAGGTAGGCAGCGATAGATTCGTCGAGACGCTCGAGCTCGTCGAGCACGTTGCCGAGATCGAAGTAGGCCAGCACGTATCCCGGATCGGCCTCGGTGGCGCGCCGGTAGAGCTCTTCGGCGCGGCCATACTGGCGCAGGTGGAAGAATATGGTGCCCAGGTTGATGCACGCGGCCGCGTACTGCGGATCGATGGAGAGAATCTCCTCGTAGAGCGCGATGGCGCGATGCTTTTCGCCTGCCTCCTCGGCCTGTACCGCCGCATGGAAGCGCTCCTGAATGCCGCACAGGCCGATGGTGCCGATTCGGCGCAGAGGAGACGGCCGCGCGGCGGCGGAAGCGAGTTGCGGCTCGCCAATGCGCTCGAAGTCAAAGAGCAATTGGCGGCGAATGGGGTCGACCATGGCGCCACGATGGCGGAAGGCCAGGCGCGTTCCCGTGCGCACCACGCGCGCCTCGAGCAGCGGGTTGCTCATGCCGGCGACCGCTTTCATGGCCAGAATGGACTCACGGATGGACGCGGCGGGCACGTCGTCCTCGCGCAGCGAGTGCAGTGTGCGCAGTTGCCCGAGATCCTGAAAGCTAAAGAGTTCCTTTTGAGGAATCAGCCCGGCTCGCTCCCACGCTTGCAATTGGCGGGAACTGATTTGCAGGATGCGCAAAACGTCCTGACGGCGATAGCTGGTCACGCTTGAATGGTCCCCCAGGTGATAGGCCATCCCAGCGACCCCGGCTCTTTGAGCCAACCATCGCTGGAAACCCCGTTTCGCCACCCCAGCGGCGAAAACGTGTCGCTGAGACCCCGTTACCACACAGCTCGGCTGCTGAACTCCCAATTCGAGCGCTGAATTTAGGTTCCCAGCCGAATCCCTGACCGCAGCCCTCGGAACAATTACGGAGGAGTCGCTCCTCTGCGATTATGCCAAGAGCCGCCGTGGATAAGTGTGAAGGAATCGCGGCCACAACAAAAAACTCGTGGATAACGAGTGCATGATTTGGTTCATTCCGCGCGTGCGAGCGAGAAGGAACGTCGAAAATCCGCGCCTATCACAGGCCCGCCGTGTGAAGGGTAGGGCAGCGGAAGCGGGAATGGGCGAGCGCGGGGTTGGGACATCGGAAGGCGAGACGCCCGAAACGGTCTGCCACTATCGGGGCTGTACCGCGCCCGGAAAGTTGCACAGCGATGTGCCACGGGGGCGATGTATTGATTGATGCTATGTCATACGATTTTCTTTGCCTGTGGAAATTCCAGTATGCTAGCCTGCCCGAGAAGTGTGCGGATCGACGACGAGGTACAGGGCCCCATGTCGATTCCAAGGTTCGACTTTTCGGTTATCGACTCATCCCGGCTGATGTCAGTTCGCGGCGGTACGGATTCCCTGCTCGGTTATAGCGCGCGCTCCTTCCTCAACTCAAAGGTAAAGCTCAGGGATTTGACTCATCCCGAGGACTTGACGGCTTTCGATTCACTTTTCGCCCATAGCCTGCGGCCGCGCAGCGGATCCATCAACCTTCGCCTGCGCGATGCCCGCGGCCACATCTGCTGTGTCAAGGGGAAATTCACGAGAAGGCGGGGTACGACTGCTCGAGAAGTTCTCGTCGAACTGGCTCTTGAGGATGCACGCCGGGTGCACGAGCCCGGCGACGCCTTTCTCGTGACCAGCTTCAAGTCCCTGATTGAGCAAACCGCCGACCTTATCTACGTCATGAATCGCAACCATGTCGTCCTCGCGGCGAGCCGGGCCGGGTTGAAATTCGCCGGGTCGGCGAAAAATCGGAGCGAGCTGGCAGGCAAGACCGAATACGATCTTCTCCCGGTGGATGTCGCCGATCGTGCTTATCGGCAGGTGGAGCGGGCCTTCGCCGAGAGCAAGCGCGTCAACGAATTCCTGCAACTGCAGGTGCGGGATGGATCGAAGCGCGGCATTGACAATCGCATCTATCCCATCAACGGTCCGGACGGCGAAATCATCGGCATCTTCGGCATCGCTCCCGATATCACCGAATATCTCGACGCAAGGTCGAAGCTGCGCGAGAGCGAGGAGTCGCTGCAGGAGGCGCAGAAGCTTGCCGGCTTAGGCAGCTTTGTCCTGGATATCCCCTCAAAGACCTGGAAGATCTCGCCCGAGCTGTATGCGCTGCTGGGAATCGACGCGGGATATGACCTCACGATGGACGGGTTCTGGCCGCTGGTCCATCCCGACGACAGCGCGACGGTTGCGGACCATTTGAAGAGCTACTTTCTTGGCGAACGCCAGGAGTTCAACAGCGAGTATCGCCTGGTGCGGCCGACGGACGGGGCGGTGCGCTGGGTACACGTGCGCGGCCGGCTCGAACTGGACGCTGACGGAAAGCCTCACGCCCTACGAGGCACGGTTCAGGACATTACGGAAGGAAAGCAGGCCGAAGCCGCGTTGCGCGAGAGTGAAGAGTCTCTCCGTGAAGCGCAACGGATCGCTGGTTTGGGAGTCCATTCTCAGGACCTCACCACGGGGGCGTGGAGCGCTTCAGACGTATTGCGAGAAATCTTAGGAGCCGGACCGGATGACGACCTTTCCTTCCCCAAATTGTTGACCCTGGTCCATCCGGAGGATCGGCCGGCATTCGAGGCCCATTTCACTAAGAGGGTCCTGCGCGAGGGGCCGTCGTTCGAAATGGAGCATCGCATCATTCGCCAGTCGAATCAAGAGGTGCGCTGGGTGCGAGCGAGCGGACGCATTGAGAACGACAGTCACGGAGATGCGGTAAGGCTGCGCGGTACGGTCCAGGACATTACGGAAAGCAAGCAGGCCGAAATGGCGCTGCGCGAGAGGGAGGAGCTGCTTCGGCTGTTCATCGAACACGCACCCGTTGCCTTGGCCATGCTGGATCGCGAGATGCGCTATGTGGCCGCGAGCCGGCGATGGCGGGAGATCCACGATCTCAACGGACGCGATTTAGTCGGCCACTCGCATTACGAGTTCTTTCCCAACCTCCCTGAGAGTTGGAAAGCTTTGCATCGCCGTGTCCTGGCGGGGGAAGTGATACCGCCCGGCGAGGTGAGCCTGCAGAGACCGGACGGCAGCCTGCAGTGGCTGCGCCGGGAGATTCGCCCCTGGTTTGCCGGCGACGGGCAAATTGGAGGCATGATCATCTTCTCCAACGACATCACCGAGCGCAAACGCACGGAGACGGAAGTGCGCGAGAGCAAGGAACTGCTGCAACTTTTCATCAGGCACGCACCTGTTGCTCTGGCCATGTTCGACCGCGAGATGCGTTACGTAGCCGTGAGCCAGCGATGGCTGGAGGAGTATTCTCTCGTGGGCCGTGAGGTCATCGGACACTCCCACTACGAGGTGGTTCCTGACATTCCGGAACGGTGGAAGGAAGCGCACCGGCGCGGGTTGGCAGGCGATTCGCAGCGCATTGATGAGGACCGCTTCGACCGCGCCGACGGCACGGTGCAATGGATCCGGTGGGAGGTCATTCCCTGGCGAAGCGGCGACGGATCGGTGGGCGGCATCGTGCTCTTCGCCGAGGACATTACGCTGCGGAAGGAGGCTGAAGAGCGGCTGCGCCTGGCCGCCACGGTCTTCACCGGCGCCCGCGAAGGCATTACGATCACCGACCGCTCGGGAACGATTCTGGAGGTGAATGAGGCCTTTACTCGCATCACCGGCTACACGCACGACGAGGTGCTTGGACGCACTCCGCGGCTGCTCCAATCCGGCCTGCAGAGCAAGGAATTCTACCAGAACATGTGGAAGTCTCTGCTCCGGGAGGGTCATTGGTCAGGGGAAGTCTGGAACCGGAAGAAGAGCGGAGACATTTACGCGGAAACGCTCACCATCAACGCGATTCGCGACGCTAACGGCGACGTTCAGCAGTATGTGGGACTGTTCTCGGACATCACGGAAATCAAGGAGCACGAGCAGCAACTTGAGCACGTTACGCACTTTGATGCGCTGACCGGGCTTCCCAACCGTTCGCTGCTTGCCGATCGCCTGCGTCAAGCCATGGCTCATGCGCACCGAAGCAAGCGGTTGCTGGCCGTAGCCTGCTTCGACGTCGACGGGTTCAAGGCCGTCAACGACCGCTATGGCCACGCGACCGGCGACGTGCTGCTGACCGCACTGGCCTTCAGGATGAAGCGCGCTTTGCGGGAAGGCGATACGCTGGCGCGGTTGGGCGGAGACGAGTTTGTCGCGGTGATTCTCGATCTGGACGACGCCAAGGCGTGTACGCCTACGCTGAACCGCCTGCTGGCGGCCGCGGCCGAAGAGGCACAGATTGGTGAGGTGATGCTGCGCGTATCGGCCAGCGCCGGCGTTGCCTTTTATCCGCAGATGGAGGATGTCGACGCCGATATGCTGCTGCGTCAAGCCGGGCAGGCAATGTACCAAGCCAAACTGGAAGGCCGCAGCTGCTTCAGCGTCTTCGACCCCAGCCAGGACCTGATGGCCCGCGGCCGCCACGAGAACATCGAGCATATCCGCCAGGCCCTGGCGGCGCGACAGTTCGTCCTTTACTACCAACCCAAGGTGAATATGCGCACCGGCAAGCTGATCGGCGCCGAAGCGCTTATCCGCTGGCAACATCCGGAACGCGGACTTCTGCCGCCGGGAATGTTTCTTCCCGTCATTGACGACCACCCGCTGGCCATCGAAGTCGGCCAGTGGGTGATCGAGAGCGCGCTGACGCAAATGGAATCGTGGCAGGCGGAGGGTTTCGATGTCCCTGTAAGCGTGAATGTGAGCGCGACCGAGTTGCAAGGGCCGGACTTTGCCGATCGCCTTCTCGCGCGGCTTGCGGCGCATCCGCAGGTCAAGCCATCGAGCCTGGAGCTGGAAGTGGTGGAAACGAGCGCGATGCAGGATGTGGTGCGGACCTCCCAGGTGCTTACGGCCTGTCGCGAGGCCGGAGTGTCGATCGCACTCGACGATTTCGGCACCGGCTACTCCTCGCTAACCTATCTGAAGCGCTTGCCCGCCAACGTTCTCAAGATCGATCAAAGCTTCGTGCGGGACATGCTCGAAGAGCCGGAGAACCTGACCATTATCGAGGGCGTGTTGGGGCTGGCCGGCGCGTTCCACAGGCAGGTGATCGCGGAGGGAGTGGAGACCGCGGAGCACGGCTTGATGTTGTTGCAAATGGGTTGCGATCTGGCTCAGGGTTACGGCATTGCCGCGTCGATGCCCGCGCGCGATTTGCGGGCCTGGGCGGTCGTGTGGCGTCCCGATCCGAGCTGGGCCGATGTGCCTGTGGTACGCGCCGAGAACTCTTTCGTGCTGTACGCCAGCGTGGAGCACCGCGCATGGCTGGGAGCCTTTGAGGCTTGCCTGCAGGGCAAGCGCGCCATTCCACCGCCGCTCGACGCCAGCCAATGCCGCGTTGGCGTATGGCTCGACGACAAAAAGCGGTCCGCGCGCGGCATGCTGCCGGCTGTTCAGGCCATTGAGACGCTCCATCGGCAGCTTCACGAACTGGCGGCGGACATTTTCAAGTCGCAATCCGAAGGCCCCAACCCAGAGGGCTTGGCTCGTTTGCCCCACCTTCACTACTTACAAGACAAGTGCCTGAAGAGGCTGAAGACTTTCGCGAGACTTGGCTCCGGCAAAGCCGGAGGGCTGGTTCACGAAGCCGCGCTCTAACAGCAAGACCGGAGTTACTGTCTCCTGTACCGCTGTTTTCAGGCTCGCCGCTCTCTGCTGCTCCCACCCCAACGACAAAGGTCCGTCGTTGGGGACCCCGGGTTGGTCGCGTCGACTTGAGTGTTGTAGCTCCCGAAGACAACGCTTCTGGTTTTTGCTTTAGCGGTTGTGGGCGCAGGTGCGGAACAGCGCGGAACGTGAAGGCGAGAGAATATCAGGAATGGGTGGCGCGGAAGCGCGGCTCCCTGCGGTTCAACGATGAGCGGCCGTGGATTCGGCGTGGGCCTCTTCGGGCATGGCCTGCGGCTCGCGCAGCGTGAGCACGGGGCAGCGCGCATGGGCGAGCACGCGATAAACGGTGCGGTCACGGGTCAAGTTTTCGAAGGCCGCGCGCTGCGTGGCGCCGAGCACGATCAGATTGGCATGGCGTTCCGAAGCCAGTGCCAAAATCTCGATGGATGGGTTGCCGTGAGCGACGACTGGCTCGACGGCGGAGCAGCAGCCTGCGCCGGTTTTCTCGGCGAGGATGCGCAGCTCGAGCATGGCCGAGGAGTCTATTCCGATGGGCAGCCCTTTGCGCTCCATCTCTAGGATGGGCGGAAGCACGTGGAGCAGAATCAGCTTTGCCTTTTGGGCGGCCGCGACCTGGCAGGCAAGCGCCGCGCTCGGGCGAGAGGTCTCTCTTAATGAGGTGGCATGCAGGACGACACGTTCCTCGCCGCTGTCCACCGGGAGATGAGCCTCGGGTCCCACGGTAATGACCGGGAGGTAGACCGAGCGCAGCACTTGTTCTGCAACAGAGCCAATCAGCAACTTGCCAAGCTTGCCACGGCTCCGTGTCCCGAGCAGCACGCGGTCTACGTGAAACTGACGGACGGCGGCTGCAATCTGGTGGATGGGGTGGCCCTCGCGCACCAGCGCGTCGCAACGGATGCCGCGCCGGGCCGCTACTTCACACCACGGCCGCAGCAACTGCTCCGCAATCCCCAAAGCACCCACAGTGTCGTAGTACGGCATTCCGGCGGCATCGGCGGTGATGGCGGCGGAAGAAGAAAGAACATGCAAGAGAATAAGCCGGGCCCCGGTTTCGCCGGCTTGTTCCAGGACAAACGGCATGAGGTGGTCCAGGTCGCTCAAGTCAGTGGCGACGAGGATTGTGGCTGGATGCGTCCAGCGGCCGGTATCGGAATCCCGCATGGCAAACACCTCATATCCGAAATCGTGGCACCGGCCGGGGGGCAGGGATGTGCCAAGCAGCACCACGGATCGTGATTTCTATCACATCGCGCCCTGGCGGAAAGAACCCAAAAACCAGGTTCCGAATCGCCCTGGAAGCCGCCGCAACAACCCGGCTTCATGCTTGTCGAAAATGGCCCGATAGGGTCTATTGAGGCTCGCGGTGAGCGGGCGCTAAAGCGGTTCTCCCGCAGGTGTAGACCAAGGCACAATCGCTAAGTGGCTTTTTCAACAAGAAAAAGCCACCCTGAAATACGCCGGAAATGGCACATAGTTGCAGGAGAACCGCCGTAAAGGTTGGGGAGTGTCTCATGCAGGCTCAGCTCGATGAGGCGTCTCTGGTGAAGGCCAACGCTCAGTTCTGGGAGCAGATGCTCGACATGCGGCTGGAGCCGGTGCCGGATTCCGAGGTGTTCTGCGTGGGGCCAGGGCACTTGATGGGCAGCGTCAGCCTCTCCGGAATGTGGAAGGGACACATTGAGGTGCGCCTGGCCGGGGGATTGGCACAGGCTGCCACGGCGGCCATGCTGATGCAGCCCGTGGACACAGTGACCGAGGCGGATGCGCTCGACGCGATCCGGGAGATTGCCAACATAATTGGGGGAGTCATCAAGTCGTCGCTGCCGCGGCCCTGCGCCATGGCCCTCCCTGAATCTTCTGTCGCGACGGACGGGCTCTGCACGCGGCCGTGCGCTGAGAACGCGCTTGCGGTGGCCCTCCGCCACGCCGCCGGAGTGCTGCTGCTGCGGGTGTGGGAAGAGGAATGCGGGAAGTAGATCGCTGTCTCTGCATCGCCCGCCCCATTTTGTCCAACGGCCGGCGGAGTAGCGCTTACAATCGCTTCATGCATTTTGCCGTGCTGACGATCTCCGACCGCTGCTCCGAAGGCCTGCAAACTGACACCGCGGGCCCGGCAGTTGTCGCTGTGCTCAAGCGCGAGTGGCCGCAGGCGGAGATCCGGACGGCACTGCTCGGGGATGACGAAGACGCAATTGCCGCGACGCTCGAGGAACTCAGCCGGCAGGGCGTGGCCCTTGTGCTCACCGTGGGCGGCACCGGGTTGGGTCCGCGCGACCGAACGCCGGAGGCCACGCGCCGCGTTGTCGATCGCGAAGCGCCGGGACTGGCGGAGGCTATGCGGGCCAGGGGGGCGGAGCGCAATCCCTACGCGTGGCTTTCACGCGGCGTAGCGGGACTGCGCAGCAACACGCTGATCGTGAACTTGCCCGGCAGCCAGCGCGGCGCCGAGGAGAGTCTTGAGGCGATTCTGGCGTTGTTGCGTCACGGGATCGAGGTCGTTGCCGGAGCGCAGAGTCATCCTTCTTAGCCGCAGTCCGATCATGAGGCGATTGTTGTGCGGCCCGCACGGAATGCCTTTGAAGCTACGGCAATCCGCACCGCTGGAAAGCGTTTTCCCAGATGCCGCCTCCTTCTCTTTGATTACGGGCAGGCGGACGGGTCCTGCGCCCGTATAAACGCAGGAATCCAAGAGAGTTTTGCGCGTGTTCCTGCTCAAGGATGGCCGAGAAACACCGGGAAAAGCGTACAATCGTGTTGCCGATGAGCCGACCTGGCAAACTTCCGACGAAGTGGCGCGCTGCCGCCGCGAACATCCACGACGTGGCCAAACGCGCCCGCGTTTCCATCGCCACAGTGTCGCGCGTCGTCAATCGCATCCCGACTG